>SDBU01001148.1_pt1 | contig 38737 bp, 39 predicted proteins | sample 2277071 | NCBI WGS metagenome assembly SDBU01 (sample SAMN10397929, study PRJNA504765) | marine sediment metagenome | isolation source: marine sediment core GS08_GC12, 126 cmbsf | place: Arctic Ocean: Gakkel Ridge, Loki's castle | collected 2008 | reverse complement strand
CGGGAGAACATTTATAATTTTGATTTTGATTTGCGGCACACTATTCGCAACCGTGGTTTTTCCCGTTTTTGGTACAGCGTACGTTGCATGGCAGTCTGTCCTTTCATACATACAGTTTCCGTTGTTTATGGCAATGGCACTTGGGATATTTTATAAAAGGGCAACTGCCCTGCCGACTTTCGTAGGCCTGCTGGCAGGTACGGTATTTGCCGTTATCTTAGACACGTTAATTGGACCAAGATTCATACCATATTGGTGGTCATTTGTATGGGCTGGATGGGCGGGAGGAATCTTGACAGCAGTAATAACAATTGTTGGCAGCCATTTTACCACACCATACTCAGAAGAAAAATTAAAAGGTCTTTGCTGGGGTACTATGGAAGAAAAGGAAGAAGAACAACCAAAACTGATAATGGATTGGCGCCTCTGGAGCGTTGTAGCTTTGGTGATTGGAATATCGCTGACATTAATCTTCTGGCTGGTTTTATAGGTGAAAATATGGAAGAAATGAATCAAAGAAAAGTGTTGGGAATAAGCTTACAAGCGTTTGCCATACTCATGCTCGTAGTCTGCATCATATATCAAATAATCACACCATCGGTAAAATTCGCAAATATATGGTTTTCCTATCTTGTTGGATTAGTCCTTTATGCTATAGGGTTTCTGATGACTTTCGTATAGAATTGGAAGAATAAGTTGAAATCCATAGCGGTCTTCGGGTATCATTAACCATGTGATCGCCTACGGTACGGCTCAATTGTGTCGGGCCGGGAATGTTAGCAATAGCTAACTGATTAAATGGAGGCCTGCCAGGTATGCGGGACAGAAACGGCTTCGACTGCTTCTCCGTGGCAGAACATGGCGTATGAAGAAGCTGCCCGTTGACATAGATCCAACTACTGCTCTTGTAAGAAATAATAACTTTTTTTCAGGAGGTTGACTCATGGTAAGCAAAAAACGATTCAGCCGTCGTCAATTCATGGCAGGCACTGCCGCTGCAATGACTTTTTCCATTGTTCCCCGACACGTTCTCGGAGGCCCCGGCCGCACACCGCCCAGTGAGAAGATTATACTGGCGGGCATCGGCGTCGGAGGAGTTGGTCACGGTCAATTACAGAGTTGTGACAAGCAAAATGCTCGAATCGTAGCATTGTGCGATGTGGATGATAAGTACGCTGACAAATCCTATCGCAAGTGGCCTCAAGCAAGACGCTATCGGGACTATCGCAAAATGCTGGAGTCGGAAAAAGATATTGACGCGGTGTATATCGGCACACCGGACCATACACACGCGTTAATCACAATAGCAGCGCTCAGGAAAGGCAAGCATGTTTGCTGTGTCAAGCCCCTTACCAGGACAATTTACGAGAGCAGAAAAGTTGTAGAAGAAGCGCGAAAGGCTAATGTATCCACGCAGGTAACCGCTTCGGCGAATTCCACCGAGGCCGGCTGCCGGACCTGTGAGATGATTTGGGATGGGGCCATCGGCGACGTACACGAGATCCACATCTGGTCTAATCGTCCCCTATGGCCCCAGGGAATGACACGCCCAAAAGGCGCAGACCTCGTGCCTGATACCTTCGACTGGGACCTCTGGCTCGGCCCGGCCCGGATGCGCCCGTTTAAAGATAAGTGGCCGCTCGAACATCTTACATTGGATCAAATTAATAGTGGTAGAAGCGGGCAACTGGCGGTTTACCACCCTTGGAATTTCCGCGGCTGGTGGGATTTTGGCACCGGCGCACTGGGTGACATGGGCTGCCACCATTTCAACATTCCCATGCGCGCATTAAAAATGGGCCACCCCGTCAACATCAGTGCCACATCAACTAAGGTGATGTCGGAGTCTGCGCCATTGGCCTCTATTGTTACCTGGGAATTCCCAGCCCGAGAGGGTATGCCGCCGCTCAAGGCGGTCTGGTATGACGGCGGCATCAAGCCCCCGCGTCCCTCTGAGCTGGAACCGGGTCGAGACTTACCGCAATCGGCTGTTCTATATGTCGGTGACAAAGGCAAGATGCTGGACAGGCGTATTATCCCGGAGAGCAAGATGAAGGCTTACACTATGCCGCCAAAAACGCTCCAGCGCCGTGGCGGCACCTGGTCGGAATGGTTCGAGGCTATGCGGGGTGGTCAATCTGCCGCCTGCCAGTTCAACTGGGCCGGCCCATTGACTGAGATTGTTCTATTGGGAAATATCGCTATTCGAACAGGTAAACGAATAAACTGGGATGGAGAGAATATGCGGATTACCAACGACAGCGATGCAAACAAATACATAAAAGAACCCTACCACAACGGTTGGTCCCTCGATGTATAATAACAATTAGCAGTAAATTACTGTCTTTGGAAGACGTAACGTTAATCTGGATTTACTTTCTTTCTATATTAGCCGAGTCTTCCCGGGTATTGCAACTGGTCGAACCGGCAGCTCACCCAGTTCATATTTTTCGGGCGACAGGTCAAGTTTGGACTTAATTGCCCAGTCCCATTTCATGGCCCGGCCTGTGTAAGCACTCATTCTGCCCATGATAACGGTCATCGTGCTTTCAGCGAGTCTCTTGCATTCATTGATAGGCTTACCTTGGCGAATGCTCTTAATAAGATTCGCATATTGGGCCACCTCGCCGCTGTGAATAGGGTCATCGTACTTGTAGATTCTCCGACCTTTTGTGTTATATATATAACCTTCTTCTCGCGTCGTATAGGTCGTCCCTTTCGTACAAACTACGCGTTCACCCACCCGCGGCGTGGACCCTTCGATCTGGGAGCTCATACTCATTACGCGAATGCCGTCCGGATATTCGTACTCAACGGTAAAGTGGTCGTAGATGTTTCCGAACTCAGGGGCGGTTCGAGTCTGGCGTCCACCCATCCCGAGGCATAAAACAGGGTGAGAGCCGATGGCCCAATTTATAACGTCCATATTGTGAAGGTGCTGCTCAACGATATGGTCACCTGACAACCAGACAAAATAAGGCCAGCAGCGAATCTGCCATTCCATGTCAGACCACCCAGGTTTGCGATGCTCGAAGTGCCACTTGGAACTGCCCCAGTTCCAATAGGCCTGCCCACCGACAATTTCCCCGAGCCGGCCATCGTGGATGCGTTTGATAAGCTCGAGATACTGTGGTTGCCATCGCTGCTGTGTTCCAACCACGATAGACAATCCCTTCCTATCAGCAAGTTCCGCCGAAGCAAGCAACGAGCGAATACCGACAGGGTCCACCGCGCCTGGTTTCTCCATAAAGATATGCTTGTTCGCCTCCAATGACGCCTTGACCATTTGTGGACGGAACGCTGGTGGAGTCAACAGCATCACAATATCAACCTCTTTCATGGCAAGCACTTTCTTATAGGCATCAAAGCCAAGAAAGCTCGTTGCAGGAGTAACTTTGACCTTGCCGGGTAATTGCTTCCTGATGTTGGCCAAAGAGCTGTCAAGCCTGTCCTCGAATATATCTGCCATGGCGACCAGCTCCACACCATCGCCGGACTTCAGGCAGTCGATAGCATCTTTAGTCCCACGGCTGCCGCAGCCTATCATAGCGACACGCATAGTATCGGAACCCGCAGCGAATATCCTGTTAGTTGGAGAGAGCATTGCACCGGCAGAAATAGCAGCACCGGTCTTCAAAAAGTCTCTTCGAGAAACGTGTTGAGTTTTATTATTCATTTTCGATTCCCTTTCATTAGAATCATAATTGTATTGCAAACCATACCCTCAGAAAGTACATTAAGAATTATATAGTTAGGCAGATGATGTTGCAATGATAGATTTCAGTGCATTGCTATTGGAATAGGAAGGTTGACTCCGGCATTGACAAAATGCACAAGTTTTTTACAATAGTGCTCGTGATAAGATTGAGCTGTCATAGACCGGGATAAATTTTAAAGTAAAATTCTAAAGTGAGGAAATCATTATGAAAAGAAGGACATTCCTGAAAGGCGTGGGCGGTATTGCCACGGGTCTTACTGTACACTCTATCGTAGGTTGCGAACAATCGCTCTCGAAACAACAGGATGATATGGTTGCCGGATTACCGCGAAGGACCCTTGGGCGGACCGGCGAGAAGGTCTCAATTGTCGGATTTCCAGGACTGGCACTGAGCCATTATGACCAGGAGCGCTGCAACGCCGGACTGCTTGATGCTTTCGAGAGAGGGGTAAATTACTATGATGTCGCACCTGCCTATGGTAAAGACGGTGACTGCGAGAAAAAGATGGGCATTGGATTGCAGGCTGTTGCTATTGACCGCAGTAGTATTTTCTTAGCCTGTAAGACAAGGATGAGGGACAAGGAAGGCGCTCGTTTTGAACTGGAGCGGTCGTTGAAAAGGCTCAAAACCGATTATTTCGACTTGTACCAAATGCACTGTCTTCGCACGCCCGAAGAGGTCAAACAGGCCCTGGAACCAGGCGGCGCTATTGAAACTTTTGTGAAAGCCAAAGAAGAAGGGAAAGTTCGACATCTTGGCTTTTCGGCGCATACTACACAAGGGGCGCTCGATGCTATGAACGGCTTTCGTTTCGATACGGTCATGTTCCCTATTAATTTCGTCGAGTTTTTCAAAATGGGATTTGGCGAGCCGGTCCTTGAACTTGCGAACAAGCAAGGGGCGGCAGTCCTGGCTATCAAGACATTATCAAAAGGTCCCTGGCCGAAAGGTGCCAACAGAACGCGTAAATGGTGGTATCGCGCGACCGAGACTCAGGAGGAAGCAAACCTTGCATTGCGATTTACTCTCTCGCAGAAACCTGTCGCAGCGGGAATACCGCCTTCGTTTCTTGACCTTCTCGACAAGGCGATCGAGGCTGGGCGGACCTATCTTCCTATCACCGAAGCCGAAACGCTGAAACTGCAGGAGATAGCTAAAGACTGTGAGTCATTATTTCGCAGGGAAGAGGAAGGAGTTGGGCGTGGTGATTTATTACACAGCCCTGTTTATGCCGACAGCCCCCACGAATGTTGTCTAAGAGCTTATGTTTAGGACTGGTAAAGAAATTAGGTTCCTTAACAGGACGATTTCTTTTTTGAGAATCTCAGCGTGCCGGCTCTCGGGATATTTTCCAAGCGTCTCATTTTCAAGGCAAAGGGCCCCACGATAGTCGGCCTTGCGCAGAATCGCTGCGACTTTGCTAAAGTCTATGTCACCTTCATATATAGGAGAGGAGTATTTGTTGTATTCCCAGCCCATCGGTCGTCGCACGTTTCTCTTGTTCCGAGGAAATCGTATGCTCTTGCAATGAGTGTGAAAAGCCCTTGAGGCGAATCTCTCGAAGATCTTGTAAAGCTTGTTCAGCGGATGTCCATACCAATAGAAGTTAGCCGTATCGAGCGTCAGACCAAGATGTGGGGAACCGACGCCGTCGAATAGTTTCTGCAAAAACTCAGGGTCGTTGGTAATGCTGCCGTGATTTTCGATTCCATAACGAATGGATGTTCCCTCAACAATGTCGCAAAGTTGCTTGCAAACCCTAATGGCAAACGGCAAAAATTCTTCGCGTTGGGTTCGGCGGGGAACAATGTCGATTCGAAGGACCTTCACGTCCAGCTTTTGGGCTGCATTAACCAATTTCCTGGTCCACTCAAGCTCCTCTTCCAGCCGTTCATCGAAACGGTTGTGCATCAAAAACGCAGAGATGACATGTCCGTTTTTGCTAAGGTCATCTTTGAGGACCTGGATATCCGAGGCGGTAGCCAAGCTGTACTTCTTCTTGGGGTGATACAGGACAGGACAGGCAAGCTCGGGATTGACTTCCACTTCCACGCCGGTAACACCAAGCTCTTTCATGGCTGAGAAGCTATCGGGCTTTTTTGTTGGCTTCAAAAGGCTATCGCGGCAGGCAATGACCCAGGGCTTTGCTTGCACCGAAACCGGTTCATGCTGTCTTGCAGCCAGTGTTCTGGTAGAAAACCACAAGCCGGCAGCTCCTTTAATGAAACCCCGACGGTTGATGTTATATGATGTTCTCATAATTCTTTCTGCTCCTTATCTGTTAATTCTCGCAATAGACGAAGCGTGGTATCAACCAACATTTCTCCACCTCCGGGCTTGATGCGCGAGTTGATTACTTCATAGTCACCGTCAAAAAAGGCCTCTCGCGTTGGAATATAGGCGGGACTATTGTTGGCCAGCTCAATGACAAGTGTTGTTGCAAAAGGCGAGGCCTTCTTAATTGCAAGGCCGAGTTCTACGAACACCTCGCCCGGTAAGGCCACAATCGCAACGTCATCGCTCAAGCGAAATACCTGCACCTCCATCGGTAAGGTGCTACCCCATCGCTGCCGCATCGCCGCCAAAGAACGAATTTTTGATGCGCGAAAACGTTGCAGGAACGGTCGTTCCTGAACGAGCGGTCCGCGTTTATCATCGCCAAGCTTTGCCCAGGTCAGCTCTTCTTCGGTATATTCCTGGAGCGGGGCTTGTATGACAATCCTTCGCACGGCCAGTGACGGTCTCGAGGCATCCTTAAGTTCGGTCATCGCCGTGACGACGGTCCGCGCCAGAGTCTGACCTAAGTATTTTGTGGTTGTCTGATGACCTTTTTGAGGTCTTGGCTTGGAAACATCGAAGTGATTAATGTTTCCGCATGTCCCCGTGGCAAATACCGAGATAAAGTCTTCTCCCAGCTCCTTCTTCAGTGATTGTTCGAGAAAGTAAGGATAGTCCGCGCTGTATTCGGACCCCCCTACTGTGTCAAGGTGCATAGCGAAGTTAGTCAATGAGGCGATTGCTCGATTGTCTTTCGGGCTTCGAAGCAGTAGAATCCCTACTTCCGGGTCAACTGGCCCGGCGGGTCGCACTATGTCCGGATTCAGAAAGCCCGGATTCATTCGAACCGACCCATCCTTCATAACAAACCGCCGATGAAAAGCAAGACCGTGCTGTTTGGCAATTGCCACTTGCAGTTTGACCGGCTTAACCGCCGCTTGAGCCTCAATCACCGCCTGTGTAATCCGCAGTTTCATCTCATCTGCTGCCTTCTCAGAGAATCGGCCGGTATGCGTGTGTGTTGCAGCGACACAAATGTTTTCATAAGGTATGCCTGTCTTCTCTTCTGCGAGCTTACGAATGGCATCTGACTGAACAAACGATATACCAATCACATCACACATTACCAACGCGGCCTGCTCTGGCCCCTGGCGAAACACAATGGCCTTTGCCATAAGCGGGTCGAGCACACCAGTGCTGGAGCCTCGATAGTGGATATCACCCACTGTCGGCGTGATGTCTATCGCAGCAACGCCCGCCTGCAGTGACACATTCGTATCTCTCGTCGCAACAGCACACCCAATTGTAAATATAGAGATTAGAAAAAACAGCAGGGATATGACGGAAATATATGGAAGTTTGTTCATTTGACTAACTCCTTGTGTTATCGCAGCGACGATTCATACTGATATGCAGTACTAATACTCGGTAATAGGTCGCGGTGAAATTATATATGTTATCATGACAATGTCAACACCATTGATTCTAATAGCGGTTTCAACTTCGCTCACAGCCAGTCCTCCTGACCGGCCTCCATAGACGACAGTTCTTGGTTGATTTTGCTTATAAGCTCTTGACTATTTAAGAAAATTGAGGTAAATCACACTAAAGTGGTGTTCGAGCTTTCGTATTACACCCGTGTCTGTGGATAAAAAATTGGAAAGGTATTAGAATGGCAGAGCAATTGGCAATCGACGGGGGTCCCAAGGCCGTAACGAATGGTTTGTCCGGCTGGCCGCAGTTCGATGAAAAGGCAATCATGGCAGTAGAGGAAGTGTTAAGGTCCGGCAAGGTCAATTATTGGACCGGGCCCAAAGGGATGGAGTTTGAGCGCAAATATGCCGAGTGGCAGGGTAGCAAATATGCTATTAGTGCATCAAGTGGTACAGCCGCGTTGCATATAGCGCTTAGCGCTCTGGGAATTGGTCCCGGCGATGAAGTTATCGTACCCAGCTACACCTTTATTGCCAGCAGCTTCTCAGTGGTTCAGGCCGGTGCTATACCGCGATTTGCCGATGTGAATATAGACGACCACTGCATCAGCATCGAATCGGCGGCAAAGCTGGTCAACGAGCGGACCAAAGCGATTATGCCGGTGCATCTGTATGGTAATGTCTGTGACATGGATAAGGTGCTGGCCTTTGCGAAAGAGCATAAGCTGTTTGTCATCGAGGACAACGCTGAGGCGTTTGGCGGTGTCTATAAAGGCAGAAAAACAGGCACCATTAGTGACATTGCTGCCTGCAGCTTTTGCCAAAACAAGACGTTTACCACCGGCGGCGAGGGCGGTATGGTAACCACTGACGACGAAGACCTCGCCTGGCAGGCACGCAGTTTTCGCGACCACGGTTATGATGTCAAAGAGCGCCTGAGCCTTTTGGAGCTGGAGCAGAAACTGCCCTATATTCATAACATAGTCGGATGGAACTATCGTATGACCGAAATGCAGTCGGCTATAGGCCTGGCGGAGCTGGAACGAATTGATACCTGGAATCTGCCTAATCGAAAACGTAACTGTCGTATAATAATAGATGCTATAAAAGATTTGCCTCAAGTTAAATATATGCCTATTGACACCGAGGAGCGTCAGAACGGCTGGTATGTTATGGCGTTTTCTCTGGGTCTTGAAAATATGAACTGTGACATAAGTCAATTTGTCGCTGCGGGCACTGCAGAAGGTGCTCCATGCTGGAGGGTCTTCTGGCCGCAGTGCCACACGGAGCGGGCCTACAAAGAACACAATTCCTTCGGTAAAAGCGGCTTCCCATTCAAGTCCAAAGAATACACTAATCCCGAAAGTGTGGATTATAGTCAGGTGGAAGTGCCCAATGCCATCTGGCATCAGAGCCATACGTTTACCTGTTTCGCGTTTCCAACCTACACCGAAGAAGATTGCAAACAGATAGGTAATGCTTTGGCCAAGGTAATAAAGGCCTATTCAAAGTGAACGAGAAGAAAGGATGTTATCATGTCCAGGAAGATTAAATGGGGTGTGATTGGGTCGGGTGGAATTGCCAAAAGGAGAACGATTCCGGAGGGTATTTCAAAAGCCGGCAACTCCGAGTTGTCTATAGTATTCGATATCGATGCACAGGTGAATGCTGAGGTGGCCAGGGAGTTTGGCGCCAAGCAAGCAGCGAGTATTAGCGACCTGCAGGAGGCGGATATCGATGCCGTTTACATTGCTACTCCTGCCCACCTTCATAGTGAACAGGTCCGGGCCTGCGCCAAAGCTGGAAAGCACGTTCTCTGCGAAAAGCCCCTGGGTATGACAGTTGCGGAAGCCGAAGAAATGATTGAAGCGTGTAAACAAATAGGTGTCAAGCTTGGCTGTGCCTTTATGATGCGTTTTGTGGCCCAACACCAGCACGCACTAAGGCTGATCAAAGAAGGTAAGCTCGGCACATCGACCTATGCGCGTGCTCAGCTTTCCTGTTGGTATCCATCCATCGAAGGTGCCTGGCGTCAGGACCCTGCCACCGGAGGTGGTGGCTCACTTATCGACATGGGAGGCCATTGTATCGATCTGTTGGAGATGTTCTTTGGAAATGTTACCAGAGTCAGCTGCTTTATAAACAATACTATCCACGATTATAAATCGGAGGACAGCGCGGTAGCTATGCTGTTCTTTGAAAATGGAGCAATAGGCATCGTTGATACTTTTTTCTGCATTCCTGACAACAGCAGCAAGAACGTACTCGAACTTTACGGCTCAAGGGGCTCAATATTGGCTAAGGGAACCATTGGCCAGGCACCAGCCGGGGAGATGGTTGCATTTCTGGAACAAGACAGCGAGGAATATGACGCTCAGCAGGCACGCACCGAAGCTCAAGGAATAATTATTGCTCCCGAGCCGGTAAATACTTATCAGGCTGAGATTGAAGAGTTTAGTCAGGCGATCATAGATGACCGTGAGCCAGTCATAAGTGGAGAACTGGGCCTGCGAAGTCAGAAGATACTAACCGCCTGCTATGAGTCCGCTCGGTCGGGCAAGGTAATTGAAGTCGGCTAAAGCTTCATTTTGGTTAATTTGTGAGTGGTTAATTGACCTACTCACCACTCACCATTTACCTGAGCGATCCTGATATGGATTTTACTGACGCCATCACTGAAAATACGCTGCGCGCCATCCGTTTTGAAAGGCCCGAGCATATTCCTGTTATCTTCTGGATAAATCCGGCTTGCTGGCATCACTATCAACAGGACGCTTTGTTTGAGCTTATGGCTGAACACTGCATTTTATTCCCAGATTTCACTTCGGAAGATGCAGTATTACCTGAATTGGCTCCCTGGGAGCGGGCTGGGGAGCCTTATACTGATCCTTGGGGCTGCGTTTGGGAAACAACCGATGACGGCATCTCAGGTTCGGTTACCAAGCACCCACTTAAGGATTGGGATGCCTTGCAGGATTTTATCCCCCTCGACCCTGCACAGACGAACGGCAAAGCTGTAATCGACTGGTCTGCAATTGAGGACAAAATACGTAGGGCCACAGCAGAAGGAAAGTACAGCCTCGGCAGTCTGGAACATGGCCACGCCTTCTTGAGGCTTAGCTATCTTCGTGGATACGAAAAACTTCTGCTCGATATGGCAGACCAAGATGACCGGCTCTGGCGATTGATTGAAATGGTCGAAGAATTCAGTATTGGAATTGTGCAGCGCTATATTGACCTCGGTGTTGCGATGATGCGATATCCGGAGGATTTGGGCATGCAGCTCGGCCCAATGCTTTCGCCCGAACACTTCAGAACGTATATCAAACCCATCTACGAGCATCTGATGGCACCGGCTCAAAAAGCGGGCTGTCTGGTGCATATGCACTCTGATGGTGACATTCGTGACCTTGTGGACGACCTTGTAGTTAGCGGCGTAGATGCCCTCAACCTCCAGGACCTCGTTAATGGTATTGACTGGATAGCTGCGAACTTAAAAGGAAGGGTCTGCATCGATCTCGATATAGACCGGCAGCAAATTACCCGCTTCGGCAGTCCCGAGCAGATTGAAGATCTAATCCGCAAAGAGGTCGAAAAGCTCGGCAGCCCGGAAGGAGGCCTTATGATGATATACGGACTTTATCCGGGTGTCCCTCTTGAAAATATAAAGGCGATTATGGACGCAATGGAACGATATGCCGCTTTCTATTCTTAGCAATTTGTTTTATCATTAAGTTTTTGCAAAAGTCTTGTTATTATAATTCTGTCTATTCACAAAATAAATCGTAGCGCACAGTAGGAAGAAAGGAAACGGAATATGAAAGAGATTGGCGCAGCGATTATTGGTTGTGGTTGGGTCGCAGAACAATATGTAAAGGCATTTCAAAAAGACCATCGCTCTGAGGTGCGAACGCTGGTAAGTCGAAATCCTGCAAACGCCGAAAGATACCGCGATCGCTACGACTTAAAGTGTACCATCGAAACCGACGCTTCTAAAATGCTTCAACAAGATGATGTGGACATCGTTGTGGTATGCACACCCCATAATGTACACACGGAATATGTGGTCGCCGCTGCAGAGGCTGGTAAGCATATCATTATCGAAAAGCCGATAGCCTTGACTACGGAAGACATCCACAAGCAGCGTGAGGCAGTGATAAAGAATAAAGTCAAAACGGTAGTGAGTTTTGTACTGCACTGGAGTCCCTTGTTGATGACCATTGATAGCCTGATTGAGCAGGGTGTATTTGGAGACATCTTTATGGTGGAGGTCGATTATCTGCACCGGATATGGGATTTGAAATGGTATGGTAGCCGGGAAAAGAGCGGCACGGCTCTTATGACCGCCGGCTGTCATGCTATTGATGCCTTACGCTGGTTTGCACGCAGCAAGGTCGAGGAGGTATTTGCCTATCAGGTAAAAACCGAAAATCCCGCAGAATACCCGGGTACAATTTCAATCAACGTAAAATTCAAGGACGGAAAGATCGGACGCAGCACTACAACCTTTGATGCAAAGATGCCATACCGATTCAACATCGGAATCTATGGTACCGAGGGCACGCTCCGCAATAATGAACTTTTTTCCCCGAAGCTTTTCCCCGGTCAAAACGATTTCACAAAGATTCCCTGTATCCTTCCGGACAGCGGTGATGTTACTCATCACCCGTTTCAGGGCGAAGTGTCTCACTTTCTTGATTGCATCATCAACGATGAACAGCCGTTTCCTGATATTGAAGACGCCGCACTGACAAACGCTGTGTGCTTTGCTGCCGACCTTTCCGCGGAATCCGGCAGGCCGGTGTCTGTCAGCGAATTCGACAACCTGTTATGAACTATCTTTGGCATAATAGAACAGGCAGTCAGCAGTAGAACTACGGCTGGGATGGGTAATCCTTGACCGCATTATTAAAAACATTACAATTTGCAACTCAGATGGCCCTCATTGAACGTTTTTAGCCAGCTTTCCTTTGAGAGAAAGTTACCACTATTGACTCGAGAGTGGTAATGATTTACAATACGAGATTAAAAAAATAGTTTTGTTGCAATATAAATTTACTAAGAGTATTATGCACTGGTCTTATTGATAGCAAGCAATATATGGACCGAATCGTTTGGGGGGTAAAATGGGTTCATTCAAATGAAATTCAGAGGTGGTCATAACATATTGCTGTTGGGTCGGCCTGAAGGTGTGGTGCGAGTGATGCCGGAGCCGGAAGTGCTGTATATTCCTTTGCGCAGCCGTCGTTTCGATTTTAGCGAAGTTGTTGTTAAAGATGGACAGCATGTGAACAACGGTGATACCTTAGCCAAAGATCCTGACAATTATGGTGTTCGTCTGCTGAGTCCTCGAGCAGGTGTGGTTCGGCTGAATAAAGATGAGGACCATATAGTCATCGAGGAGGTTGCCAAATATGAAGAGCATGTGGATATGTCCAAAGAGGAGCTATCGCACATAGAGCTGGAGATGGGCGCGGCAGGCATAAAGCGATATAGAATGAATGTATTGGGAGCCTGGCAGTTCTTCTATGATGCGCATACGGGTGCTCTGCCCGACCCTTTGGGCACACCGCAGGCGATCATCGTCTCGACCTTGAGTTTGGAGCCTTTCCTCGCCAGGGGAGACGTCCAGCTCCACAAGCGCCTGTCGAATTTCACCAGAGGCCTGGAACAATTGCAGTCTCTTTTAGAGTATCAACCCATTTACCTTGTGCTGCCTGACATTAAATCTGACTTTGCGAATCTAATACGGAATCATATACGTGGACATGCGTGGGCGAAAATGGTCGAGATACATCTTACATACCCGTATGATGATTTTGCAATTCTCGCACGCAAGCTCGGTCTAAAGCGCAGCGAAGGGCCTGTCTGGGCGGTCCGAACCGAAGGAGTTCTGGCGGTTGACCGGGCGTTGACATTGTCAAAGCCCTGCCTGGTAAGGATAATCTCAATAGGTGGGATAGGCGTCAACTCCCCCGCTCATATCAAAGTTATGCCGGGCTACCCGATACAAATGATCAAGGATGAGTATGTGTTCGAGCCGGTTGCGAGAATGATTAACGGTGGTATACTCACGGGTGAGCTGTTAGGCACAGAGACATTGGGGCTTGATACGGAATGCAGAGGGATAACGATTCTTCCCGAGCTGAAAGACAGAGAATTATTTGGTTTCATCAGGCCCGGATGGGATCGGAGCTGTTACGCTGCTTGCTACCTAAGCTCACTGCGAGAAAAGTTCAGCGAGCGATTCACTACAGGTGTGCGTGGTGAAGGTCGGCCTTGCATCTCCTGCAACTTCTGTGAAGAAGTTTGCCCCGCCGGTATCACCCCTCACCTGATACACAAATATCTATATCGAGATTTGATCGAAGAAGTCGAGCAGACTCGTGTGGATCTCTGCATAGAGTGTGGTCTGTGTTCCTATGTTTGCCCATCCAAACTCGACCTTATGCAGCAATTCATCGAGGCCAAGAGACTCATTGAGCAGGAAAAGGAAGAGGTACGCCAGGAACAGGAACGCCGGGAAAAGTTACGTCAAGAAGAATTGGCCAGGAAAAACACCAAAGAGGGAAGCGAGTGAAACGATTGCTGAAGATTATTGAAGCTGTTCGCCCCACTTTTGAGGAAGGTGGTAAGCTGCGGCTTTTCAAGCCTGTTTTCGGGGCGTTGGAGCATTTATTCTTTGCGCCGTCAACAACGACGATAGGAGCCCCTCATGTTCGAGACCCGCTTGATTTGAAGAGGGTCATGTCGATGGTTATTATCTCGGTGGTTCCATCGGTATTGGCAGCTTTTTACTTTTTCGGTCTGCGGTTTTTCCTGATGATCATCGTCTCGTATGCCGCGGGTCTAACGGTGGAAATGATTTTTGCCATGGTGCGCAAGGAGGGCATTAACGAGGGTTTTTTCGTTACGGGGATACTCTTCCCATTGATTCTGCCGCCGACTTTGCCCCTTTGGATGGTCGCAGTCGGCGTGGCGTTCGGAGTCTTTATCGGCAAAGAATTATTCGGTGGAACCGGCCGAAACGTATTCAACCCCGCTCTCGTGGGCCGATGCTTCTTGGCCCTTGCCTATCCAAAAACAATGTCCGCCAGCTGGCTAAAGCCCAGTCACGACCTGGCAGGCCGACTGTTCTCCTACGTCGATGCATCAAATATCGACGCTCTTAGCTCGGCAACCCCACTGGCCCTGGCCAAACAGGGACCGGAACATCTGGAGTCTCTCTCGCACATGCTATTTGGCAGTATCTCAGGCAGTGCCGGTGAGACATCGGCTATCGCGATTATCATTGGCGGGGTGTTCCTCCTGTTAACACGGGTAGCCAATTGGCGCACGGTTGTGAGCATCCTTGGCTCGTTTGCCCTGCTTGGCGGACTACTTCACTATGCACAGCCTGAGACAGTTGGCCCGGTACTGTGGCATCTGTTTGCCGGAGGTCTTCTTTTCGGGGCGTTCTTCATGGCCACCGACCCCGTGACAAGTCCCACAACCAATCCAGGCAAATGGCTCTACGGCATACTAATAGGTGCCGTGACCGTGCTGATACGCAACTTTACCGGTTATGTAGAGGGCGTGACATTCGCCATACTGTTAGGCAATATTATTGCTCCTATTCTCGATGAAATAGTAATTGCGGTTCGCATTAGGAGTCTTAGAAGTGAAGGGTAGCGTTTACACTCTTGGCTATGCTGCGGTGCTCGGTTCAGTCTGTGCGTTGTTACTGACCGCAGCGGCCAGCTTTACCGCTCCTTATAAGAAGGCCAACGCTGAAGCCGAGAAGAACCACAATATTCTGAATGTTCTGCAGGTTCCATATCCATCTAAAAGCTCATCGCAGCAGTTAGTAAAAATCTTTGAAGAGAGTGTTCGTTTGGAACAGTTGGGCGAGCTTAAGATATACAGATATGTTCCGCCAAAAGATTCTGATAATGATGAAACTGTGGCGGTTGGTTTTGAGGGTCCCGGATTGTGGGGGCCTGTAAAAGGGTTCCTCGCTCTTGGTCAGGATATGAAAACGATCCTGGGCATAACGTTTTACGAGCAGGAGGAGACACCCGGACTTGGCGGTGAAATTGTTTCATCCTGGTTTCGAGAACAGTTCGTAGGTAAGTCGATAGTGGATGAAGCCGGAAATCCCGGCATCATCATCAAGAGCGGTGGAGAACCAGCACCGAACAAGGTCGATGCCATAACCGGAGCAACCATGACCTGTGACAAAGTCCAAGCGATGCTTAATGAGGTCATAAAGAGCATTGTTGAGGAGAAGCAATAACAATGGCAGACAAACAGTTAGCTTGTATGACCTGTGAGCCCAAGGGTTTATGTGGAGGCAAAGGTCTGATCACATTGAAGGACGGTGCGTGGACAAATAATCCTCTGGCGATTCAGATATTAGGTATATGCTCGGCCCTGGCGGTAACAAATCGGCTGGAAAACTCACTGGTTATGGGTGCGGCCCTTATCTTCGTTTGTGTGGGCTCGAATTTGCTTGTCTCTTTGCTGCGAAAGCGTACGCCGCATCGGATACGTATGATCGCCGAAGTTGCCATCATAGCAACGTTTGTGATAGTGTTCGACCAGTTCCTAAAGGCCTTCTATTGGGACATGTCAAAACAGCTTGGCCCTTACGTCGGCCTGATAATAACCAACTGTATTGTCATGGGTCGAGCCGAAGCCTTTGCTCTGCAAAACCCACCTATTTTGTCCATTGTCGACGGCGCGGCCAACGGTCTCGGATACGCAGTCGTATTGGCCATCATCGGGTTCTTCAGGGAGTTGTTAGGTACCGGAGAGATCTTTGGATACGAGGTGCTCAGCGGTCAATGGTATACACCTAATCAGCTGATGATTCTGGCCCCCGGAGCGTTTTTTGCATTAGCTATTGTCATTGCGGTTTTCAATGCTATTAAAGGCCCGGAGCCTGAGGAGAATAAATGATGAGTGAGACATCTGCATGGGTAATATTTATAGCGGCTATATTTACAAACAATATACTGCTGACGAACTTTTTAGGCATGTGCTCGTTTATCGCCTGCTCAGGCCAAATAAGAACATCACTCGGGCTGGGCACGGCCGTTACTTTCGTTCTGATTACGACAACGATACTGAATTACATAATCTATCATTTCGTCTTAGTGCCTCTCGGCCTCGTACATCTGCAGTTTATCGTCTTCATAGCGGTCATTGCGGCCTTCGTGCAATTGGTCGAAATGTTTATCGAGCGATTCAGCCCCCGGCTGTACTTTGCATTAGGCATATTCCTGCCTTTGATTACAGTTAACTGTGCTATTCTCGGCGCATCTTTGTTCATGATTATACGCAACTACAGTTTTATACAGTCCGTTGGATTTGGTCTCGGCGCAGGCATTGGCTGGGCCGTGGCGATTTTGCTGTTAGCCGGCCTGAGACAGAAAATGAGATACAGCAATATCCCGGAGCCGTTCCAGGGTGTCCCAATAGCAATGGTCGTTACCGGCGTGCTTGCTATGGCGTTTATGGGCTTTGCGGGAATGGTATCGATTCAATAATAGGAATATTCCATGATTTACTTGTTGTCGGTAATATCGTTCGCAGGCCTGACTGTGGCACTGGCAGGGATGTTAATGATTGCCGAGCGTTTGCTGATAAACTACGGCATCTGTAAGCTTGATATCAACGCCGGTGAAAAACCGCTTGAACTTGAAGGTGGCCAGACACTGCTGGCCAGTCTCTACGCCAATGAGGTTTTTATACCGTCGGCGTGCGGAGGCAAAGGTACCTGTGGACACTGCAAGATCACCGTTCAAACCGGGGGTGGGCCTCTACTGCCCACCGAAACGCCTTACCTGACCCGAAAGGAGATTAGGTCGAACGTTCGCTTGGCCTGTCAGGTCAAAATTCGCGAGGACATTTTCGTTCGAATACCAGCAGAACTCCTTAATGTCAGGATGTTCACTGCTGCGGTAGAGAGTTCTGTTGATCTGACCTACGACATGAAAGAAATACGCTTGCGCCTCGAGGACCCTCTTGAGATTTCGCATCGCCCCGGCCAGTATGTTCAGGTTCAGGCCCCATCTCCGGATGGCCCGGTCTTCCGGGCCTACTCAATCAGCTCACCTGTCTATGAACCAAACATCGTCCAGCTTGTTGTCAGGCTGGTTCCGGGTGGGATCGGTTCGACCTATCTGCACAATGTAAAGCCCGGAGACTCCGTCAATTTCACTGGGCCTTACGGTGAGTTCTGGCTCAGCGAGGACCCCGCTGTGGAAATTATATGTGTCGGTGGAGGCTGCGGCATAGCACCAATAAGGAATATCGCTTATACCCTTTATGAGCGGTGGCCCGACCGCGTGTGCTGGATGTTTTTCGGATGCCGAACCACACGCGATGTCTTCTACCTTGAGGAATTTGAGCAGCTGGCCAAAAAACATCCCAATTTCCATGTGATCTATGCGCTGTCAGACCAGCTTGGTGTGGACGAGAAATGGGATGGGGAAACGGGCTTCATTCATCTGTCGGTTGACAAATATCTGGAGCCTGACATTCGACGACAAGCATTTCTCTGTGGGCCGCCGCTGATGATTGAGGCGGTTACAAGAATGCTTCAAGAAAAAGGAACAAACGACATCTTCTATGATGAGTTTTGAGCTGGCTGCGTCATTGTGCAATTGCGTTGGCTCAGGCACTCTGAGAGAAAAACTGAGAGATATGCCCGGCTCCAAGGCTAACGATAATAATCTCACAAGACTAAAGGCGATACTTAACAATTCGAATGCGCTGTCCAAGACCCACACAGCTATTTGAAATACTCCCGGGCGAGCATTTCGACAGCGCGCTCAACAGCTTTCCCGACAGGTTCCGAAAGCCCCGGACTCACGCTGTCGCATGCGCCAGCCACTTGACAAGCAACTACGATGACTTCTATGCCGCAAAAGTCCCGGAGTTCGCGAAGCATATTCGACGTGGGCACTTGGTGCAAGGAAAAGTCGTCGAGCTTAACCTCCGGAAAAGAATCGAGGTCCGGCCAGAAGAGCTCGCCCGGCTTGCGACCACAATCCATCGCGTCTATAATGATGATTTTCGATGGTTTCTTGTCTGAAAGTATGGTGTCAAAGAGTATCTCTCGAACTGAAGTTCCGGTATCCAGGACACAGATTTCGGCGGGAACTTTGAAGTCGCGTTGGAGGTGCTGAGCCACAGCCGGCCCAAACCCGTCATCTCCAAACAGCACATTGCCACATCCCAATATGAGAATGGATTTATCGTACCACTCCGGTCCCATTTACCCTAAACCTTATTCTGCTATCAATCAGCCTTGCTATCTTCATGTAAGAGCTGAGCCACTTTGCATATTAAAACATCAAAATCTACAGGCTTTTCCAGAAAATCTGCCACTGGTAGCCAACGGTCGTCGATATCCTTAGGACCAAACCCGAGCGGAAATTTGGTATTTACAGCAGTCAGCATCAGGATTGGAATATCCTTGAGTTTTTCACTTTCGTGGCGCATGAAGCGTGCCAATTCAAATCCAGCAGAGGCGTCTTCGGGAAACATAACATCCAGAATCGCCAAATCCGGAGCTTTGTTTTCCATACTTTGCACGGCCTCATCAATGTCCAGCTCAATCTGGACGTCGTGTCCTTCTTTACGTAGGACCGTTGCTGTAGTATTGGCAAAGTCTTCGTCATCATCCACAATCAAGAGATAGGCCATTTCGTTTCTCCTTTCTTTTCACTGCCCAAACTTTCATCTGGGGCAGGGAATTTAAGCTCAAACTTTGTACCGAAACCGGGTCGGCTTTCCACTCGGATACGAATTCCGTACAATTCTGCTACGTGCTTGACAATAGCCAAACCCAATCCGGAAGACTCTTTGTTGTGCTGAACGGATTCTTTGGTACGGTAGTGCTCCTCAAAGATACGAGGTAACTTGTCGCTCCGGATTCCTATTCCGTTATCGGTAATAGTGACAATAGACTCCGAATTCGGGCCTCGATAGCAGGAGATGTGTACCTGCCCGTTTCTATGGGAATATCTCACCGCATTGGACAAGAGATTGATAAACAGCATTTTGAAGTGGTCTTCGGTACCTATCATGGCTACCGGATGTATATCCGCTTTGAACACAATACCGTGTTCACGAGCTATGGGATCAACCTGAGATATACACCACAGCAGTAACTCTGTTGAAACTATTTTAGTCCGTGGAATAGACTGCTGGCTGGTTGAGCTTAGATTTGCCAGCTGGAGCATCTCCTGGATTTCTGCAGTCAATCGCCGACATCTCGCCGTGATCCGCTGTATCACCTGCGATGCTTCGTCCGGGATTTCACCGCAATATCCCCGTAGCAGGAGTTGCGCGTTGGAATAGATGGCGGCAAAGGGGGCTTTTAACTGATGGGTCGTAGCGAGCATATGTCGGGACCGTTCTTCCTGGGCAGCTATGAGGCGGCGGTTGGTCTCAGCAAGCTCGAAATCCCTCCGGCGAACCATTGACGATAGATAAGAGGCAAGATACCATACGACCAACCATATTCCGATGGCGAAAAAGAAGTTCACTGTCAACATCGCCGGTACTGGCGAAGTATTCTGTTCGCGGGACGACCCGGCGAACAAACTCATCGGAGGCAGTATCTTCAGAACATATTCTGCGGTGATACACGCGGCGAACATGCCGATAGCCATAAGAGTTACAATCAAACTCTGCCTGCGAGAGAAGAACACGCAAGATAGAACGATGTGAAAGAGATATGCGAATGCAATATTCGTCTCCAGGCTCCCGAGAAAGTAAACGACCCCGGTGAGGACCACTAAATCCGCAATGATCTGGCCCCAGAGGTTAAACATAGTTCCGGCCCAAGAGGTCTTGGCCCGAGTAAAGTACAGAAAAGCAAGATTGTACAGTGTCAAAACGGCAGCCATTACGAAGGGCCATGCCCCAGGAGGACGTATTCCGAAGTAGTCAATCGATTTGGGAAATAGACCCAGAATACCATAGGAGACAAAAGTTGCGATTATTAACCATCTGACCCGACAAAACCACAATGCATTTTGCACGAGCAGAGATTCCGGCAGAGGTCTTTCCGAGCCTTTGATCTCAGCATCGGCAGGCAGCTCTTGTGGCAGCGGAAGCTCATAAGAAGCTGTTTGAATATTCTCATCCGAAACCATTAGAAATAATCTCTTTGCGAACTTTCTTCCTATCTTCTCGACTCTTTGCAAGGTGCCCGCGCAGATAATTGGGCGCTCAATACTGTTCCGGGGCGAAAGAGGGTCCACAGGAAAGCCAACACATAGCCCTGGATTTTCTGGACAGTTTAGGGCATATTCCAGAAGTCTCTCCTGAAATTTCGGACCATAATTATTTATACTTCTCTCTATAACATAATTATGCTGGTCTGGCAAGTTTATGTACATTCACACAGGCAGGACACAGCTTCTCCGAGGCCTGCACTAATGCCTGCCAACCCCCTTTCAAAAAGAAATCACCAGAGGTAGATTTCTCAATTGGTCATCGTGTCAATTACTTCTCCGCGAGCATTTCGTATCTCAAGCTTCACAGCTATACTGCCGTCCAGCTTATGCGTTGCACAGGACAAGCACGGATCGTAGGCGCGAATAGCCATTTCAACCTTGTTGAGGATACCCTGGTCGTAATTACCGTCCTTGATCAATGCTTTCGCTGCCTGCTTAACTGACATATTGATAGGTGCATTGTTGTGGGTAGTACCAACAATCAGATTGACATTGGTAATCAGCCCGTTTTCATCTGTCTCATAATCGTGTATCAATGTGCCTCTTGGTGCCTCAACGCAACCCACGCCCCTTGCTGCTCGCGGCGTGACCGGGACGCGTGTCTCCTTCCCGGTGATCTCCGGGTCGTTCAGGAGTTCGACGACATGCTCGGCGTTGTAAACCAGTTCGATCAGTCTCGCGTAGTTGTAGAGCAGTGTTTGCTGGGCCGGCCGACCAAAGTTCTCCCGGAACTCTTCAAGCTCCGCCTGCGCCAACGGCGTTGCCATCTTGTCACAGACGTTGATACGAGCAAGCGTGTTCGTGCGGTAGATCCCCGACGAATTATCCAGGTCCATCGAGAAGTCGCCCCAATTCTTCGCATACGGGAACTTCATATATGTCCAGGGCTCGATGTGTTCTCCAATGTGCTCGGTGTATTGATCATACTTGAATTCTTCGTATGAACCGTCCGGTTTCATCAATCGGGCCTTGCCGTCGTACAGTTCGAGAGTTCCATCGTCGGTTACAGTGCCCAGAAAACCTGTCTCGATGATTCCCACTGACTTGATAAGGTCGAGGTACTTTGGAAATATGCTCTCCTTGGCGAAGGCTATGGCAAACTTGGCAAACTCCAGGACCTCATTCGCCATGGGAACAAGTTTTTCCCGTTCGGCTTCGGTTAACGGTTTGCTGAATCCACCGGGCACCGCAGTAACGGGATGAATAGACTTTCCTGAGATTATGTTGAGCATTTGTGCCCCGAGGTGTCTATTCCGAATAACTTTCTTGGCAATTTCGGGGTTTGCCTGGGCTATACCTATGACGTTCCTTACAGAGTAGTCACTATCGGGGCCCATCACAAAGTCCGGGCCGGCCAGGATGAAGAAGTGGAGTATGTGCTCCTCTGTATAAGCGACAGCGTTGCATAGTTCGCGAAGTTTCCTGCCGGCAGCCGGCGGAGTGACACCAAATATCGCGTCGTTGGCCTTGGCGGAAGCTAAATGGTGAGACCATGGACAAACTCCGCAGATACTCGTTACAATGCGCGGCATTTCCTCCACGGGTCTTCCGATACAGAACTTCTCGAAGCCGCGAAGCTCCACCACATTAACGAAAGTATCTACTACATTACCGCTATCATCAAGGTTTATAGTTATCTTGGCGTGGCCTTCTATTCTGGTTACTGGTGCAATTGTTATTGTTTTCATAAATATATACCTCCTTTCTATTTTGGACGCGCCGGCAACGGCCTAAGTCGTTTTTGACCACCAATGTACCGGTTTAGCAGTGCACGTCTGTCCGGAACCTGTTTTGCGTCCAGCCCTATAGATGAAATCGCAGTCATCATGTCAACTAAGGGATTGGCGCTTTTACGAATAGGACCGAAGCATCCACGGCACGGCATATACCCCTTGATACAACGTGGGACTGTTACCCCGTTACCTTCTCCTGACTTTTGACCACAGCCCGCCAGGGTGACCGGTCCTAAACACAAATAGCCCTGCTCCATATAACACCTGATTTGATCCCAGGGCTTGCTTTGGTCGAATTCCATCGACTCAAGTGTTCTTTTGATCTGACCGCCCGCAGCCTTCTTTTCCCGTTTTACGGGACACTCGTCGCAGACACTTCTCTCCTCAAGCTTGAATTCCTTGCCTTCCAAGAGTGCGGTGAGGGCCTTGACAACCAGATCAGGATTCGTAGGACAGCCCGGAATACTTACATCCACATCCACAACCTCATCTAAAGCGTACACCCTATCTAATAGAGGGGGAAGATTCTCTTGAGGTGTATCAGCGGCATCTGTAGTCTTCGAATCTCTGAATACCTTTTCATACAGGGCTTCAAGAGGAAACATATTCGCCAGGGCGGGAATTCCGCCATAGCACGCACATGAGCCCAGAGCAATGAGCGTTTTGCACTTTTTCCTCATTTCCTCGGCAACGTGCTTTTCCTTCTCGTTGCGTACACCTCCTGAGATTATCCCCAAATCCGCTTCGGGGATCTCCATCTCCTCTTTTTCTCCTGTTTGGCCAAAATACTTATGGTCCATTAACACAGGCATGTGGACAAAATTGAGTACGGACAGCAGGTCAAGAAGCGGCTCGCCTATGTCCAGTATTGTGACCTCACATCCTCCACAGATGTTCAGCCATTCTTCTGCCACTTTAACTGCCATAGTATTACCTCCTTTCTAAAAAATTAATATTAACAACGATTTGTCATTTTCTTAAATTAATGCATTGCTATTTTTCCTTAAATACAAGCGGCACTTAGGCCACCTCAGTCGCAGCTTTTCTTGGCAAGCTGCTGTTCAATCTTCTCCAGAAGAACCTGCGGTTTAATACCTTTCTCTATGTATTCATCAACAGGCAGGAATTTAGGATGTTTATCTCCGCCGGGGAATCTAAATCCTGTCTGCTCGGTCATAGATGTAACTATCAATATAGGTACCTTGTCAAACCGGGGGTCCTTCCTGATCTTCCGTGCAAAAACAAATCCCTCAGCACCTTTTCCCATCATGACGTCCAGGATAATGGCATCCGGTATTTCCTCCTCCAACTTGGCGAATCCCTCGTTCGAATCGTAGGCGAACTGAACTTTGTATTGCTTTGTCTCGAGGATCTCTTTTGTGACCATCACGAAATCCGGGTCATCATCGATGATCAGTATAGTTGGATCACTCATGTTTTCTCCTTTCGCAACGACAAAATCAGAAAGTACCTAAAGTTATTTATTTTTTTAACTTTAGCTCACTTTAGGCACTTTAGTTCACTTGAGGTCTTATTCTAATACAATCTCAGTGACAATGCGTCGTGTGTAAATAAGCACTTTCCCATCTTCGCGCCACATCTGAACCTCGAAGCCCTTTTCTGTGTACTGTTTCTGAACCGAGCTTGCTTGCTCTTCGTTGTCATACTCTTGGCCGTCCCACATATATTTCTTGCCTTCGAAGAAGCGAGTTTTTTCTGCCATATCAAAAAATCCTAAAACAAGTCTTTTCTTTTCAAAGCTCTACATACACCCGGAGTCTAACTCACAGTGCTCAAGCCGAACACATGCTCTCAGGTCTTGTACATGCTGGGACCCAGTGCACGGACAGTTTCGGTCATTTCCCGGATCAGCTCAGCAAATCTGGGGCCCTCAGATGCCGATACCCATTCAAGCCTGAACCGTTCGGGTTCTATGCCGAAATCTTCGAGCAAGAGTTCTATCGCCTCCTTTCGGTTCTCGGCCTTAAGATTACCTTCGAGGTAGTGACAGTCCCCGGGATGGCAACCGCAAATCAGAACTCCATCTGCGCCTTTTGTCAAGGCGTCGATGACCAGGTTCGGGTGCACCATCCCCGAACACATAACGCGGATAATGCGCAGGTTCGGAGGGTATTGCTGCCGGGAAACACCGGCCAGGTCCGCCCCTGCGTACGAGCACCAGTTGCAACAAAAACCGATAATGACCGGCTCGAAAGTTTCTTCGTCTGACATATTAAACAAACTCCTCTATTAAGCTACTTCAAGTGCGGCTTCCACCATTGCACTGAGCTGCTCAAGTTTGAAACTCCAAATAAATATTCCCTTCTTCGGGCATGTGGCCTGGCACACACCACAGCCTTTGCACAATGCCGCGTCCCTTTCAACGGTTTTCTTTATGTCGCCCTTGTACATATATTCAATCAGTGTCAATGAGTTGTATGGGCACGGGTCGATGCAGTATGCACAGCCATCACAGTTAGCGTCCACGACTTCCGATATTGTGGCTTCCAGCTTGATCTCGTCTTTGGAAAGGATGGTGGCGGCGCGGGCGGCGGCTGCGCCTGCCTGGGCGATGCTTTCTTCGACGGACTTGGGACAATGGGCCAAGCCGCACATGAACACGCCATCGGTGGCGAAGTCAACTGGTCTGAGTTTCATGTGCGCCTCAAGGAAGAACTTGTCCTGATTGAGCGACAACTTGTATAATTTGCCGACCTCGCTGAGGGTTTCACCCGGTACTATCGCAGGAGCGAGTACGACCAAGTCAGAATCTATAGTAACGTGTGCATTGAGAACAGGGTCTATACAGGAGACTTTGAAGCTGCCGTTGTTGGCTGAGACTTCAGGTTTCTTGTCCTCTTCATAACGGATGAAGCGCACGCCTTTTTCTCTTGCTGTTCTGTAGTGTTCTTCGAGCAGGCCGTATGTTCTGATGTCGCGATAGAGTATGTAAACATCAGTCTCAGGATGCTTGTTCTTGATAACAATCGCGTTCTTGACCGCCTCGGAGCAACAGATGCGGCTGCAGTATGGACGCGTCTCGTCTCGTGAGCCAACACACTGAATCATCACAATGGATTTGACGTTTTTGAGTTCGGCTTTATCCTCGGAGAGCCACTGCTCGAAAGTTCGCTGGGTAAGGACGCGGGGATTTTTGCCGTAGAGATACTCGGTCGGCTCGTATTGCTCAGCTCCGGTGGCAACGATAACGACACCGTGCGAGACTTGTTTACCATTGCCATTATTCTCGCCATTATTCTGTATTGTGGACTTGAAGTTGCCGACGGAACCCTCAACGGCAGATACAATGCTTTTGAGATAGACATCTATATTAGGATGGGCGTTGACCTTCTCAATAGTGCTTTTAAGTTTTTGCTGGGGGTCGTCGCCGCTTAGCAGACTGTGTATATGAACAAGGTTACCACCTAATTGCTCCTGGTTCTCAACGAGATGTACCTTAAACCCCTGGTCAGCCAGGTTGAGTGCTGCTGTCATTCCGGCGATGCCGCCGCCGATTACGAGGGCCTTGTTATTGACTTTGAGAGTGCCTTTGACCAGCGGTTCGAGCATTCTTGCCTTGGCAACGGCTATCCTGACAAGGTCTTTCGCTTTTCTCGTGGCCATTTCCGGCTCATGCATGTGCACCCAAGTGCACTGGTCACGAATATTTGCCATTTCAAAGAGGTATTCGTTGAGCCCGGCCTCCCGACAGGTGTTGCGGAAGAGCGGCTCGTGGGTTCTCGGACTACACGAGGCCACGATTATGCGGTTTAGGTCGTGCTCGCCGATCATTTCTTTTATCTTATCCTGGGTATCGGTCGAGCATGTGTACAGGTTGTGCTCTGCATAGACAACATTGGCTAAAGTCTTGGCGTATTCGACTACGTCCGGTACGTCGGCGATTCCACCGATATTCCTGCCGCAGTGGCAGATAAACACACCGATGCGCGGCTCCTGGCCGGTAACATCCTTTTCGGGTGGATACTCCTTATGCGTGATTAGAGTGCCTCGCTGCTCCGTAAGTAGTGCCATGGCCTTGGCGGCGCCTGCGGATGCCTCAATGACCGTTTCCGGGATGTCCTTCGGCGAGGCAAAGGGGCCGCAGACATAGACGCCGGGCTTTGAGGTTTCCACCGGTGCCAGGGGCAATGTAGCGGCAAAACCATACCGGTCGAGCTCGATTCCGAATTTCTCTGCCAGCTCGCGGACCTCTCCGGGAGGCCTTATACCCGTGGAGAGGACTACCATGCCAAACTCTTCGGTTTCGATTTCACCGTTAGCGGCCTGGTATGTGATTTTAAGGTTCTTTGTTTTGGGGACCTCTTTGACTGAAGAAGGAAGACAGCGAATATATTTTACGCCAAGCTCCTTTGCACGCTCGTAATAGGCGTCGAATCCTTTGCCATAGGCGCGCATGTCGATGAAGAAGATTGTGCAATCGAGGTCGGGCTCGTGCTCCTTGGAAATAATCGCCTCCTTGGTTGCATACATACAGCAGACCGAGGAGCAATAGTTGCAATCTACTTCTCTCGAGCCGACACATTGTATCCATGCAATCTTCCCGGGGGACTTTTCGTCGGAGAGGCGCAACACCTTTCCGAGGAATGGCCCGCTGGCTGAGAGAAGGCGTTCGAACTGGAGACTGGATAAAACGTTGGGATACCTTGCGTAGCCGAGCTCCTTTTTGAGGTCGGGATCGAAATGTTCATATCCGGGTGCTAAGACCACAGCACCGACATTTATCTGTTCGATTTTGTCTTCCTGCTCGAAGTCAATGGCATTAGCATCACAGAAGTTCTCACAAGACTTGCATACGTCCTTAAGAAAGTGCATACAGGTATTACGGTCAATCACGGCCACCTTGGGTATTGCCTGAGCGAAGGGTATGTAAATAGAAGACCGTGGGACAAGCCCCATATCATAATCGGCCATGATAGGCCTTGGTTCGTTGAGTGTAACCTCGGAGAGGTCCACAGCGTCGGTCGGGCAGACGACCGTGCAGGCGCCGCAGGCCATACAGACAGGAGAATGCTTGTCGTAAGGAACAGCGACCTTTCGTTCTGAACCTCTGTTGACAAAATTGATTGCGCCTACACCCATCCTTTCTTCACATACTCTGGTGCAGAGTCCACAGAGGATACAGTCTTCATTCTTCTTGGGAAAACGTGATTCTTCGATACCCATCTCCCGGGCCATTTCCTTTATCCGTTCCGAATCCGGGCAGCGGGCTAATAATAATTCGAGCATAATCCGGCGGGTCTTCAAGACCCTTTCCGTATCAGTTTTTACAACCAATCCTTCCTGAGCAGGATAGACACATGAAGCCTGAATGATCGAGCCGCCAGACCCGGTTAATTCGACCAGACAGACTCGGCACGCACCGTAGGGTTCCAATGACCTATGGTGGCAAAGAGTAGGAATCTTGATTCCAAGTTTCTCGGCGGCCTTTAGGACAGTTGAACCGTCTTCAACCTCAACCTTTTTGTTGTCAATAGTTAGAGTAATCATTTTCTGCCTGTTTCTCTCGTATCAAAACGATATATTGAATTGTCTTCTCTGTGCTCGTATATAAAATCAATCTCGGGGTGGGCTACTACCAAGGTGCGTATGGTCTCATTAATATCACCCATAGGTTTGCAGTCCGGATGGCTCAAGCGAAATGTCGCCTTGACCGTTGTTCCTTCATGTGGTTTAGAGTTCAGCTCAATTTTTCCACCGCTCTCTTTGGCTGCCTGAGCAAGAAAAGACAGGCCCAAGCCAACTTTGCGAGTTTTGCGTGTTGTGAAAAAAGGATCAAGAGCTTTCTTCAGGATTTTCCGGTCCATACCCTTACCATCATCAATAATTTCGATAGTCAACAAGTCTTTATCTTTGTCTTCGTCAATTTTAATTTCAATTCTCCTTGCCGCAGCGGCAATCGAGTTTTCTGCAATATCCAGGATGTGCAGTGACAAATCTTCCATTCAATTGCTAACGACCATCCTTCCCAGCTCACGGCGCAACGCCTTTCCAATCTCCAGGACTGATGTATCCTCTATCATAAAGCAAGTATAACTCTTTCCGATGTCCTCCAAAAAATGAGCATCGGAAGAAGTAATCACCGGATAGTCATATTCCTGCCTGGCTGGAAGCGGGGTCGAGACCTCCACGGCATCCAGTTTCAACCCTTTGGGAATAAAACCTAACTGGCCAATCAGACTGAAACGCTGTCGATCAACATGAGAGGCTACAGCCAATCCCGCCCACTGGTGAATCGCATCGATTATCTGCTCTAAGGTTAGGGTGGTTGCCCCAATCAGCAGTCTGGGATTCTTACCCACCACATTACCACATTCGTCAACAACCAGCTGAGGACCGAAAGCCTCCTCATAATTCTCACCAGATAGGTTTTCGTAAATCATATCTTGCAAATGCATCAGGTCCTGCTCGGTGTTGAAAAATCCGAGGATATGCACTTCCTCCTGCGAGGTAATCTCAATGCCTGGAATAACTGCAAGCCCCTCCCGTTTACCGGCTTTCATCATTGCGCTTACATTCTCAGCAGAATTATGGTCACATATACCTATCATATCCAAACCTACTTTTTTGGCCTGTTCAATTATAGCCGTTGTTTGCATCTGATTGTCAGCACAAGGAGAAAGGCAAGTGTGCAGATGCAGGTCAGCCCTTATTTTCCTCATTGTTTAGTTCCGACAACTCCCAAACTATAGAGCATGCCGATGAGTTCAAAGGTCGGCATCTCGCTTACCATAATCGGCACTTTTTCTGTCTCTGCTTTCTCCAATGTTTCCGGCTCAGGTTCTCTACTATTTACCAATATTATTCCGGCAATATCTTTCATACTGGCCACGCCCACGATGTTCTGATGAATCTGTAAAGTAATCCAAATGTTTCCTTCTTTACTATTGGCAAGGACATCACTAAGGAGGTCGCTCGCGTAACCGCCGGTGACCTCGCGTTCCAAGCTCCCTTTTGCTGACCTGACACTCAGATTGAGCTTCTGAATCAATTCAGTTAGTTTCATTCTTGGCTCCTTCCTCAATAGAGATGTAAAAACTCAACTGCGTCCCCTTCCCTACATTAGATATTAGGTCCATTTTGTTGGCGCACTTCTGGATATTGTTCAGGCCCATACCAGCTCCAAAGCCCAGCTCTCTGACCCACTCTGGTGCAGTTGAATATCCCGGTTGTAAGGCCTTCTCGACGTCGGGGATTCCCGGGCCGGAATCTTCCACTTTTACAAATATCTCATGCGGCTCAACATGAACGTATATCTTTCCCCCGTCCGTGTAAACGATCAGGTTCATCTCTGCTTCATACGTGGCGATGGCAACCCGGCGAATAATTTTAGGGTGAAAGCCAAGACGTCGCAGAGTAGTCTTTATCCGGCTGGCGCTTTCTCCGGCCCGCTTGAAATCATGACCCATCACGTCATATTGAAAAAGGAGCTCCATCCTATCTGCGAGAATATCTTCGAAAAAATGCTTTACTCGATACTGGCAAACATCTTCTTCTTCGTAATAATCAATCTCTAATTTTTTAAGCAGTCCCTCGATAATATCTCCCTTCGTAATAATACCCAGGAGTTTTTTGTTCCGTCGTTCAACCACTATGAGACGGCCAAAACCATGCCGTCCAAATTTATTAATGGCATGGGTTAAGGGCTCATCAGCGTAAAGGGTTTGAACACGTCTGGTCATCTTCTCACCAATAGGACAATCCTGCTCACGAGTAGCCAGCCACTTAATAAAATCCTCAACACTGATAATGCCTACCAATTTGCCCTTGTCTATGACCGGTGTCCCCGAGATACGTTTGTCCTGCAAGATCACCCTTAAAATACTCATATGGGTCCGTGGACTAACCGTAAAAACATCTCTCTTCATTACATCGCTCACCCTGATTTCATAGAATAATTCCTGAATCTTGCTGATTCTGTTGTCTATAGCCACTTGAAAATATCCTATTTAATGCTATTTTTCATATTCAGAGCAACCAGGAAGTCCTTCTCGGTGTAACCGGCCACAAGACTCAAACATCGGTAGAGGCGTCGTCAATAAAGGAATGTCTTTGGATTCAGCTATTTCAATAGTTTCCTGACCGGGCTTTTTCCCCCGGACGAAGCATATAGCACGCAGATCTGCCATTTCTGCGGTGCGGACTACTTGCGGATTAGTCAAGCCGGTCAACAGGAGAGCCCCATGCTTAGCAAACGCCAAAACATCGCTCATCAAGTCAGATCCGCAAGCCATTACAACTTCTTCAGATAGAAGAGCATCGCCCACGATGACTTCCGCTTCCAGTATCCTTTTTATATCGTTCAAAGTCATACTACTGATACCGCTTCAAATTTACAAACATCGAAACAGACCCCACATTTGATACACTTATCCTGATCGATTGTGTGCGGCTCTTTCGCTTCACCAGATATAGCCTCCTGAGTACAGTTTTTGCTGCATAACCGACAGCCCTTACAGACCTCTTTGTCAATGGTAAATGTGATTAATGCCTTACACACTCCAGCCGGGCAGCTTCTATCTTCGATATGGCTCTCATATTCATCGCGAAAATAGCGGATCGTGCTGAGAACCGGGTTCGGCGCCGTTCCACCTAAAGCACAAAGAGAAGCGTCTTTCACTGTCTGCGCGAGTTCCTCAAGTATCGCAATATCGTCTTCCCTGCCATTGCCGGCGCAGATATTGGTCAGAATCTGATACATCACATCCACACCTTCGCGGCATGCAGTGCATTTACCACAGGATTCATCTTTCAAAAACTCAAGGAAATACCTTGCCACATCCACTATGCATGTGTCCTCATCCATCACGATCAGTCCACCGGAACCCATGATAGAACCAACCTCAGAAAGTTTCTCATAATCAATAGGCAAATCCAGAAGGGACGCTGGGATGCAACCACCGGAAGGACCACCGGTTTGAACTGCCTTGAATTTCTTGTTATTGGGTATCCCACCCCCTATGTCATATACGATCTCCCGCAAGGTAATACCCATCGGAACCTCAACAAGACCTGTATTTCTGACCTTGCCCACTACAGAGAAGACTTTTGTACCTTTGCTGGTTTCAGTGCCGATACTGGAGAACCATTCTGCTCCCCTATTGATAATCTCCGGCACATTAGCCCATGTTTCTACATTGTTGATGTTAGTGGGCTCATTCCAAATTCCGGATTGCACAGGAAAAGGCGGTCTGACTCTCGGCTCAGGAGCTCTACCCTCCAGAGAAGCTATTAGCGATGTCTCCTCACCACAAACAAAAGCTCCTGCGCCTCTGTGGATAGATATACCAAAACCAAAACCGCTGCCGAAAATGTCTTCACCTAACAAACCATACTCTGTGGCTTGTTGGATTGCTATAACCAACCTTTCCCGGGCTAAAGGATATTCGTTTCTGATATAGACGTGACCGTGAGAGGCCCCAATCGCTCTTGCGCCAATTATCATCCCTTCCAGAATGGAATGCGGATCGGACTCGATAATACTTCTATCCATGAACGCGCCCGGGTCCCCTTCGTCGGCATTGCACACTATATGCTTGGTCTCACCTTTCGCCGCCCGAGCCAATTCCCACTTTCTACCCGTTGGGAAACCGGCCCCACCCCTGCCTCGCAATCCAGAGGCTTTTATCTCCTCTATTATTTGTTCCGGCTTCATCCGGGTAAGCGCTGTAGCTAATGCCGTATAACCATCTCGAGCAATATACTCGTCGATCTGTTCGGGATCGATCATCCCCCTGTTACGTAACGCAATCAGCCTCTGTTTGCTAAAGAAGCCGATATCGCTCATCTTCGGGACCGGGAATTCTTCGGTAGGCGGAGTATAAAGGAGCCGTTCTACCGGTCTTCCCTTAAGGAAATGCTCCTCCACCAGGTAGGCAATATCATTTTCTTTCAGTAACTGATAAAAAATGTCATCCGGCCTGACGACAGCTATCGGTCCCTGGGCACAAAAGCCATTGCAGCCCGTAAGCACAACGGTAACCTCATCCTGAAGGTCGTGCTTTTTGAGCTCTCGTTCGAGTGCTTTCTTTATCTTGAATGATCCGTTTGAAACACAACCGGTCCCTGCACAGAGCATTATGTGTGTTCGAGAGGGTTTCATTCACTAATCTCCCTTGGGCTTAAGCTCCTATCCGACGCGCTCGCTCCCGATAACCAAAGCATACTCTTCGACAACCGCGCCTGACAAGACATGTTCAGAGAAGATTTTATTGGTTTTCTCTTGGTCAAGATCAACATATTTGATAGGGGCTTCTCCCTTGAGTTCTACTGTCATCATCGGTTCGCGGCTACACAGTCCCGCGCAACCAGAAGTAGTAAGAATAACATCTTTTAAGTCCCTCTCCTCAACCAAGGCAAGCAACGTACTCATTATCTTTCTTGCGCCTGCGGCAATACCGCATGTTCCCATGTGGACCGTAATCTTCACCCGGGCGTCTCCATCTCGCAGGCTCATTGTCCTGGCCATTCGCTCCCTGATTCTCGCAAGGTCTTTCGGTTTAATATTGGACATGGCTATCCTTTTTCAATCATGATATTTGTCAATAAGGGCTGCTGCCTTCGCTGGATTCATTTTGCCGTGTAATTCTTCTCCGACGGTGACCACCGGAGATAGACCACAACATCCCAGGCAGCGAATCGCTTCCAACGTGAACTGCATGTCGGATGTCGTTTCTCCGGTCTTTATACCCAGTTTACGCTCAAGCCTATCAAGAATTCTCTGTGCCCCTTTCACGTGACATGCAGTGCCCGTACAGACGGTAATTATATGTTTACCCCGAGGCTTGAGGCTGAAGGCTTTGTAGAAAGTAGCGATTCTCAAGATGTGCACAAGAGGTATTTGCTTAACCTCAGTAACTCTCATCAAAATTTCCGGCGCAAGCCAGTTGAACTCACTATTGATATCTTGAAGAATCGGTATGAGAGTTTCCCGGCCACCCTCATACCTGCTAATGATTTTATCCACTTTAGCTCGCTCGTTCTCCTCTATCTCAATCTTGGGCACAACATGTGGTTCAAGATAAACAATGTTTTTGACCAGGCAGTTTTCAGTACACTCACCGCAGCCGGTGCACTTCTCAGCGTCCACGTAGCGTGCCTTTCTCTTAACGCGGACCTGGAAGTTGCCCGCTGCCCCTTCGATAGATTCTATTTCAGAGTAGGTCAGTTTCTCGATGTTCAGGTGCCCGCCGCAATCGACCATACGTGGTGCAAGAGTGCACATCGCGCAGTCATTCGTAGGGAACGTCTTGTCAAGTTGTGCCATCACCCCTCCGATAGACGGACCCTTTTCGACAAGATAAACCTTATACCCTCCCTCAGCCAGATCGAGCGAGGCTTGCATACCTCCCACACCGCCCCCAACTACTAAAACTGCACCAACCTTATTTCGTGTTTCCTGAGCCACTTATTTGTCCTCCCGTTTCTATTTCAAGAAGAACTATCCTTTGCAAACGCCGGACAATAACTCGTCCGCGCTGACAAAATGTTTATGAAATCCCAATTTGTCCTGGGGTGTTCCGAGTGCCAAGGCCATGAGCTGTGTAAAGTAAAATATTGGCAGGCCGTACTGAGCACCGTATTCCTTCTCGACCTCCACCTGTCGTGTGTCCAGATTGACATGACACAAAGGACACCCAACGGCAATAGCGTTTGCCCCCACTGCCTTGGCTTCCTCAAGTATATCATGCGTCAGCTTTCGAACTACGTCCGTGCGAGTCATCGCAAGGGCCCCGCCACAACAGTCCGTCTTATACGACCAGTCGAGTGTTGCAATTCCCAATGAGCGAAGCAGCTCGTCCATGGCCATCGGATACTCACATTCGTCGAATTGCATCACCTTCGCCGGCCTGGTAAGAAGACAACCGTAATAGCACACCACCTTCAATCCAGGCATATCCTTTGCCACTACATCCTCAAGGCCATCTTTGCCATGAAATATCTCAAGGGGGCTCAGTATGTTTATAGATTCAGGCAGCGGCTTATCAAGAGCCTCGCTGATCTGACCGGCTAACTCGGGATCTTCACTTGCTTCGAATGCTGCCGTCTTCAGTCGCGCAAAACAGGATGCACACGGAGCGACGACATCGGTCATTCCCATTTCATCGACAAGACACAAATTCTCAAAAGGCAGCGCCAGCGACAACAACCTCGACGAACTGTGCGCCGGAGAGGTCCCACAGCAGATCCAGCCTTTGATCTGCTCAATCTCTATGCCGAGTTTTTCACACACAGCCCGGAATGACACATCGAACTCGGAGCCCGTAGAGTGAAGCGAGCATCCAGGATAGTAGGCGTACTTCGCAGTCATTATCTGCTAACCTCCTTCAATATATATTACTACGAGGATTTCGCTGCTTTGGGCGAATCGCTGGAATATAGCCGTAGGTAAATTTCACGTCAAGCGGTCCTATTCTCTTTCTCAATGCTCTTTACACGCCGAAAGATCTTCCACGTCCTCCGCGCACCTGTAAAGCTGGGAATCAGCTTTAGCTTACCCTTTTTGAACATCTTCATTCCCAGCCCCATATCCGTGAAGAAATCGAGAGTCCTCAGCTTAAAAGCCACAATCATACCGACCTCGAACATGCGTCCGCACATCTTGATATTCGATAGCACCGCTTTGTTGAAAGCCGCCGCTTGCGGGATAGTGGGTTTGATTCCCCGCCGCATCGATATGATTTTCACAGCATCCATCACCTTCGCAACATCGACTTCTTGCGGACACCTTGTTGTGCACGTCTCACATGATGCGCACAGCCACATCGTCTTGCTCTTGAACACGAGATCGTCCATGCCGAGCCGGATGGCATGTATTAGTTGAGCAGGCTTATAGTCCATCGCATACGCTATTGGACAGCCTGCGGCACACTTTCTACATTGATAACAAAGGTTTACATTCTGGCCACTCTCGCTGAAAACAGCTTCGGCTAATTGCGACCGCGATGTAATAGTTAGCTCAGGTTCCGTCATCTCTTAGTTTCCCCCCTGTTAGAAGGGGTCTTCGACTTTCTCCTGCGACAGGTAACAGTGTCTCTAAGCCACTTGACCCAGTTTGTAAGGTTATAGTCGGTTAGGGTTAAGGCAGATATCCCAAAAACAGTAAGATCGGGATTGAGAGCTTGGCGATGGTATCTCTTTCAAGTTTTACCGTCATCGCCGGCTTATCTCTGCGTTTTTTGACAAGTGCCCAATCCGGTCCTTCTATAATACGATACACGCCCTTTTTAGATTTTGAGAGTATCTGAAAAACTTGGGGCAGAATAGGAACTGACACCTTCTCGGCGTTCGTTGTAGGTGAGTCCTTAATTATTAGCTTCCTTGACTGGTTCATAAATAGTCTAAGTTCAGGGCTTAAGTTATTCTATAAAGTAGGCCTAATTTACAGGCAAAACATAGTCTTTTATTATTTTCTCGTTTTAGAGAAGGAAAGCAAGAAAAATTTTCCCATTAATGAAAAAAACAATGTCGGTTAGCCGTAATTTTCTAAGTCATTATTTACAGGGAGCTTATATGTCATCTTTCGGGATGCTTTGCTTTTCGCTATAGCTTTATCCGCCACTATTCAGTCTGTCGCGGTTTGCTCCCTAAGGACTGGTAAAGAAAATAGGCCTTGACCGCCGGCAGGCGAGTTTCGTTTTGGCTCCAGCGAGGACAAGGCTGACACCGCCGGCCGAACTTGCCTGCCGGCAGGCAGGGCCGCAGCCAGCCAAAACTTGTCTGACGACAGTCAAGAATGGAAGATAATTTATTTACAAGTCCTAAGGATTGAATACTTGTTGTGCGATTTCGGTAAATGCCAAGTCAAGTTAGACAAGGCTGATGTCTGTGCTGAAATGATACATCGTCGGAGGAATAAGATTTATAGTTTCAATGGCACTAAACTCACTTCTCAACGACAATCCGCACTCGCTGGATGGCATTATGGCCTGACTTGAGGAACGGACGTGGCATAGGCTGGGCAACGTCCTTGGCATCGATTGTGCGACAGCGAAGATCGTATTGTCCCGGGCGTTCAACCGCAATCAGTGTCGCCCAATGGACAACCGTATTGCGGAGCGGCCAACGGTATGGTTTACCGGTTGCAGAATCGATCTGACGCGAAATCGGCGGCAGCTTGCCATCGGGAAGTCCTCCTCCCCAATCATCCGGAGGCGGCAGGACATCTGCCTCTTTCCATTCAGCTTTGGTGAAGTAAGGGTCATCTTTTGGAAGAGGTGCATCGTGCGGATGTAGCCAGTACTGAACCTTACTGAGACCGGACATACCCACTTGAGCAAGTCCAGTTATCGGCACCGGCTGTCCCGCTTTGATTTTCTTTGGCGTGTGGATAAATCTTGCACAGGTCTTTATATGACTAACGGTGTCATTATTCCAAAGGGCGTATGTATCGTTTGCTTGATGTTTGTTGGTCAGCATGATGTGCTGGAGCCACTTTACCGACTTGTTGCCGTAAGCGTCAGGAACCAGCATACGAACCGGCCCGCCCCGCTTACTTGTGAGCCATTGATTGTTGAGCTTATAGCAGAGGATTACCGGATGTTCTCCAGGGGGGTCTTCCAGCACCCGGCCAATCGGCAGGGAACTCTGGAATCTCTGTTTTGGGTCGTCGTTGTGGTAGCCATAATAAAACAAACGACGCACATTAGCAGTCGGCTGAGCCAGCCACACCACTTCCCTCAGAGGTACACCCTCCCACAATCCCATGCCGAATGGAGACTTGCCGTTCGTGCAGGACATCACGCTCATGAAACGCACGGCATGTGTCTCGGCAAGGTCCATCAGCCCGTTGAAGTTCAGGGCCGTGCCCAAAGCCTTGGAAAACGGTCGTTCCACCTTAGCGTTGCTGTCTGGTTCCGGCAGGACATCTAACTGCCAGGTCTCACGTACCAGCCCCACTTCCCGCAGTTTTTCCAGTGGTAACTTATGCGGCGGAGGCTTACCTCGGCCGGCATTAACGAAATTCTTTTCTCGAGTGAGATACTCCAGTTTGGAAATCGCTTCACTTAGCAGCCGAGATGCTTCACCCTCATGCTCTTGGGCCCACAGTTGCGGAATACTCAGAGCGGTAGCCCCTATCGCACCCAGCTGCAAGAAGTAACGGCGTGTAATGTCAGTATGTTCTTTTGCTAATCGTTCTATTTCGCTCATAATCGAAAGTCCCGGTGTGTGTTCTTAGTCGGCAAGCTCGCGAATCCAGATATTGCGGAATCTTAAAGGATTGCCATGGTCTTGCAGCGTGATGGGTAATTTGTCCTCATGCGGTTCATAATCAGATATCGCGTGTGGGCCCCGCCAGCCGGTACCTCCCTGTAGTTCGACATGGTCGTGGACGAGCACGCCATTTTGAAAAACGGTGAACGTAGCCTTCTTGACGACCTTATCGCCTTTGAAAATCGGACGGTGGAAAATGATATCGTACGATTGCCACTCGCCCGGTTTTCGGCAGACATTAACCAGAGGAACCGCCCTGCCGTAGAGCGCAACGCATTGGCCATCGGGATAGGTCTTGTTATTGTAGGAATCAAGAACTTGGACCTCATAGTTTGCCATTAGAAACACTCCGCTGTTGCCTCGTCCCTGGCTGCTTCCCGTGACCCTTGAAGGAGTAGCAAACTCAACGTGCAGCTGACACGAGCCGAACTTGCGCTTGCTTTGGATGTAGCCAGAGCCTTTGACAGCCTCCATGTAGCCGTCCCCCATAATCCATTTCGACGGTTCGCTCTTGGTATCAGTCCATTCCGACAAATCTGTCCCATCGAATAAAACAATAGCATCAGAAGGAGCTTGTCCTGGTTTAATTGGTGTGCTCCCGGTGCCGGGTGAAACCACAGCCGGCGCAGGCCGATTCATATCATGAATAAGCCACCGACCAGTGTCAGTCAACACGTACTGGCGCTTCTCACCCTCCTCAGCCGTTTGCTCAGTTGTGGCACATCCAGCCAAAATCGCGAGCCCGCAAACAGCTACACACATCAGAACTGTCCTCATAATAGTTACTCCTTTTCAAATTGAAACCCTGTTTAGACTTCTGCTTTCATTAGATTACAAAATCCATCGCGAATCTTCAAGTGATTTCAACTTTACTATACCCGTTTTAGAGCTGCAATTCAAAGAAGATTTTGATATTCTATTGTGTACAAAAGATGTTAAAGTGTTTGCAGATATTTTAATAGCGGATTTTGGAGGCGGCTTCAGGCAAAGAACTCTTCGTAAAGCGATGTTAAGGACTGGTAAAGAAATTAGGTTTCGTTTTTGGCTCCAGCGAGGACAAGGCTGGCAAGGAAGCAAAATGCAGGCCTACTGGTTGGTAGTCCGAGTTT
>SDBU01001147.1_pt1 | contig 38742 bp, 34 predicted proteins | sample 2277071 | NCBI WGS metagenome assembly SDBU01 (sample SAMN10397929, study PRJNA504765) | marine sediment metagenome | isolation source: marine sediment core GS08_GC12, 126 cmbsf | place: Arctic Ocean: Gakkel Ridge, Loki's castle | collected 2008 | reverse complement strand
GTAGGGACGATATGTTTATAGAACATTTGATATTAATAAAAATGAGCTCCATAGGAGCGGCATAATAAACATAATGGGTTCAGATGACTAAATCTTTACGGCAGTTTAATATTATATTTTTTTATTTTACGCCAAAGTGTAGTTTTATTTATCCCGAGTTCTTTCGCGGTGTCTAATTTTCTATAATTATTTCGCTTTAGCACTTCGGTGATCATATTAATTTCCATATCCTGTAGAGATGATGATGCTGATTTTCCTCGAGAGTAGCCTTTTTTCCTAAATTGATCCGGCAGATGTTGTAGTTGAATCAATCTTGAAGGGCAGAGGACAAAAGCAGTTTCTATTGCATTTTCCAGTTCTCTTACGTTTCCATGCCAGTGATACTGCATGAACTCGAAAATTACTTCCTGCGATAGCCCGGTAATATTTTTTTTACGAATACGGTTCAATCTATCGATGAAATGTTCTGCAAGTAAAATGATGTCGTTCTTTCTTTCTCTTAAAGGTAGTATGTTAATCTGAACGACGTTTATTCTATAATATAAATCAGATCTGAAATTTTCCTTTTTAACAAGCTTTCCAATATCTTTATTTGTTGCAGATATTATGCGAACATCAGCCTTTTGAGTTTTTGTAGAACCGAGCGGGTCATATTCTTTTTCCTGCAATACCCGGAGAAACTTGACCTGGAGTACAGGAGAAATATCACCGATTTCATCGAGAAAAATAGTGCCGCCTTCAGCCATTGCAAAGCGACCTGGTTTATTTTGTTTAGCGTCGGTAAATGCTCCTTTTTCATATCCAAATAATTCAGATTCCAATAAATTGTCCGGAAGAGCACCGCAATTTATCGCAATAAACGGTTCATCTTTTCTGCTGCTGAGATTGTGAATTGCCTTGGCGACAAGTTCTTTGCCTGTTCCGCTTTCGCCCGTGATTAAGCATGTCGCATCGCTTTCAGCTATTGTCGGAATCAACTGCAATATTTCCTGCATTTTATGATTGCGGGTTATTATATCATGAAATTTATATTTCCCATCCAGTTTTTTACGTAATTCCGTTTCGGTTGTAAGGTCACGAAACGTTTCAACACCGCCAATAATGTTATTTAATTCATCATGTAAGACTGCTGTCGATATACTGATCGGTATCAGCGTCCCTCTTGGTGACATGATTTCAATAGGTTTATTAATAACAGATTTTCCGGTCCTTATTGTTTCTCTAAGAGCACAACCGGACTCACAGATCGTAGCGCGAAAAACATCACAGCACCGTCTGGCAATTGCCTCTTTTCGACTAATTCCGGTTATTCGTTCTGCTGATTTGTTAAAAGAAGTAATGTTCCATTCTTTGTCAACTGTAAATACACCATCTGCAATCGAATCGAGTACAGGGTCGTAGTCCGGTAATTTTTTTGTTTTTTTCATATCAATTCCGTAATTAAATTAAACTTGGCAGTTGCAAATTGCAATATACAAAATTACAATGTGATTTACAAGTTAGAATAGTCTTAATCTCAATACCTTGAGAAATTAATTTGTACCTATTTCACCAATAGTATTTTTTTTTGTATACACCAGAACTATTTTAAGCAATTCTTTTGCTTTGCCATTTTTGACTGAATGTTTTACTTGATTAAATTCGGATACAGTTTTTTATGTATTAATTTTTTAAAAGATATTGTGATTATTTCTAATTTAAGAAGGCATTCCCTTTTTTTAAATGTTAGATAAAATTATTATTTATTTGTAATTAAAAAGAAGTTCAATAATTAAGCAAAAGAAAAAAGAGTAACTAATTATGAAAATTAAATCCAAATATCTTATTTTTGTTAATATAATAATTATAGTAATATTTACATAAATGCTCTCAAATGCACAGCAGGAGTTATCGCATCCGGATATCCTCATCTTTTAAAATGAAATTATATTTGAAAATAATTTCAACATGGATTAAAGATAAACACCCCCCTAAAATCCCCCTTTACTTCCGCCGAAGGCGGACAGGAGGACTGTGCTCTCTGTAGCTTCTTCATCTGTAATCAATTCTCCATTCACTATTCACTATTCTCATTTGTCCCTCTGTCCCCTTTCCGCCAAAGACGGATCAGCCTAAGGCTGAAAAATTATAAAAAATCTTTTGACATTGCTTTAATAAGTCATTAAATTTAAAAAGTTTGATTATCTTATGTTTTATTCATTTTATGCTCTTTTTCTAATATGAACTATTAATTAATTCCATATATAATCTAATAAATTAAATGTTTTATTGAAATATTTAAATATTTCACCGGAAATCCCGATAAAATCAATATATCTAATATCACAATTTGAGGATAAAAACAATGAAAATAAAACTAATGAAAGAAGATATTGTTAAAGTTAAAAGTGAATCTTTGATTATTCCACTGTTTGAAGAAAAATTAAAAAGACCAAAGTTTCTAAAAATCATAGATTTAAAGTTAAATAATGAAATAAGTAAAATAATCAAAAGAAAATATTTCAAGTGTAAATTACAAGAAATTTATCTTTTACCAACATATGGTAAAATCGGAGCAGAGAATGTCATACTTGTTGGTCTAGGCAAGGAAAAAGAATTTGTTCAGCAGTATATTTTTCAATTAATAGGAACTATAGGACAATATTTAAAAAAAGTAAATTTCAAAAATACAATTCTGCCTTTATATGATTTGTCTTTGCCATTTTTATCAAAAAAAGAGCAAGTTAGAATATTTGCCCAGGAGTTTGTTTCTGCCAATTATTCTTTCGATAAATATAAATCTGAAAAAGAAGACAGTAATTTTAAGGAAATAATATTTCTTAACGATAGCAGACAGGAAATTGCGATGTTGAAAAAAGAAATTAATTCAGGATTAATAATAGGTGAAGCTTCAAACTTTGCAAGAGAACTTTCCAATTTACCGTCTAACGAATTGACTCCTGCAATTTTAGCAGAAGAAGCAAAAAAAAGTTCAAAGAAATTCGGAATGAAATGTACAACTTTTGGTCTGCCGCAGATAAAAAGTATGAATATGGGTGCATTCTATGCCGTTGCAAAAGGAAGTAAAAATCCGGCGAAATTGATTATTATCAAATATAATAAAGGAAAAAGGGGCAGAAAACCGATAATAATCGTGGGAAAAGGTATCACTTTCGATAGCGGTGGAATTTCCATTAAACCCGGCAAAGATATGGATTTAATGAAACACGATATGTCAGGTGCAGCAGCAGTATTGGGAATTTTAGAAGGAGCTGCCAGGCTAAAACTTCCGGTTAATCTGATTGGAATTGTTCCTGCAACCGAAAACCTGCCCGGCGGAAATGCCTTCAAGCCTGGTGATATATTAAAAACCTATTCCGGGAAAACAATTGAAGTTTTAAACACCGATGCTGAAGGAAGATTGATTCTCGCAGATGCATTAGCATACGGGAAAAAATTTAATCCTTCTTTAATAATCGACTTAGCTACACTTACGGGTGCGTGTGTAGTAGCACTCGGGCAATATGCAACAGGTGTCCTGGGAAATAAAAAAGAACTGTTAGATGAAATTATTAATGCAGGAGAAGGCTCAGGAGAAAGGGTTTGGGAGCTGCCCTTATGGAAAGATTATTTCAAACACATAAAAAGCGATGTGGCAGACATTAAAAATATAGGTGGAGGCGGAGGCGGAACTATTACCGCTGCTGCTTTTCTGAATAATTTTGTCGATGAGAAGACACCATGGGCGCACCTCGATATTGCCGGTACGGCGTGGATTGAAAACTCAAGACCTTACGCTCCAAAGGGCGCAACAGGTGTCGGAGTGAAACTTTTGATACAATTTATTTTAAACAGATTGAATCACCGGAAACTTTAAAATGAGAAACGTACTAATAGTACAGACTGGGCGGGGTGAAGAACACCCTTGGCAGTAGAAAATAAAACAAAAAAAAATGCAAATTATTTTTTGATTTGATTTGTAAGTATTTTTGAATATATTTTTTGATTTTTTTGTATTAATATAATATGGTAACGTAAAAAATTCTAACTAATTTATTATGCATAGAAATATATATTATAATATATTAATTATTTTAATTATAATTCTGCTCGGAGGTTTGTCATTCGGATTTAGGTATCCTGAGAGTGATACATCCGAAAAAATTGATGTTACTCAAATCTATGAAAACTACCGTATTTTTGTTGTAAATGCAAAATCTTTAAAGAATGCAAAGAAAATAGCAGAAAAATTAAATGAAATCATTAATAGACCTGTTTACATAGAGCGGCAAAATAATGATTGTGTAGTTCAAATCGGTGGAATTCAAACAGTTGAGGAAGCACAGTCAATTGAAAAAAAATTAAAGCTAATCGGAATAAAAAGTTCTTCGATTATAAAGGTTAATAAACCTTATGATGGAGAAATCTCTCCCTCTGTTTCTTCTTTTGACGCCGTTCTGCCATCGAACTCTAAGCCGGACCTTTATATAACGGATATAAATTCTACAATAAAAATTGATGGTAAATTCTCAGAACCCGAATGGAATTCATCGTCATCTTCATTTTCCGGTTATTTTTCCCAGCAGGAACCTTTCGACAGAGTGCCTTCAACAGAAAAAACCGAAATAAAAATTCTTTCTGACGATAAAAACTTATACTTTGGCATTCTTTGTTATTACAAAGAACCTGATAAAATCTTTGCTAAAACAATGAGAAGGGATGGACGTCTTTTTGGTGAGGACAATATCGAGATTTTTCTCGATACGTATAAAGACGGCAGAAACTCTTTCTATTTTTCTACAAATCCTTTCGGTGCTAAGGTAGATGCCATTATTACTGATGAAGGAAGTTTTGTTAACCAGGATTGGGATGCAGTATGGTACTGCAAAACTTCGAGAGACGATAAGGGATGGTATGCTGAGATATGCATCCCCTTTAAATCTTTGCGTTTTAAAGAAGGGAAAAGTGATGATTGGGGAATAAATATCGGAAGAGAAATTGCGTATAAAAATGAATCTACATTCATTGTTCCTATACCACGGGCACTAAGTCATAGAGGAAAATACAAAGCTTCCTTATTCGCCAATCTAAAAAATGTCAAGAATCCGAGTAACGGCAGAAATATCAATATAATCCCGTATATGTCCGGCGGTAGAATTCATGATTATGAGCTATTTGAAGGGACATCCCGTTTTAATAGGGGATTTGATGTTCAATACAGTGTCACTCCAAATCTTGTAGCAGATTTTACTTATAAAACTGATTTTGCCCAGGTTGAGTCTGACGATGAAATAGTCAATTTTTCACGTTTTAACATAAATTTACCTGAAAAGAGAGAATTCTTTCTTCAGAGCGCCGGTCTTTTCAGTTTCGGCGGTTCGGGCTCACGCAGAAGAGGCGGTGGCAGAAGTTCAAGTTATCTTCTTTTTAACAGCAGAGCAATTGGAATTTACGATGAAAAAGAAATTCCTTTATTAGGCGGTGCCAAACTTAGCGGAAAAGCAGGAAAATATACACTGGGATTTTTAAATATTCAGACCGAAAAGAAAAAAATAGAAGATTCTTACACCGAACCAACAACAAATTATACTGCATTAAAAGTTAAAAGAGATATATTAAAAAATTCAAATATAGGTATGATGTTTCTCAATAAGCAGAATAATGAAGGATATTATGACCGGGCAGTTGGTCTCGATTCGTACTTTTCCTTCAATAATGAATATTCTATCAATGCTTCAATTGCAAATAATATAAAACCTGATATAAAAGATAAAAACTGGGCAGGAACTTTTAGAGCCGCCGTAAATAAGGACTGGATTGAAGCATCGATCAATTATACTCGTCTGGATACACTCTTCAAACCTGACATGGGATTTATCAGAAGGGAAAATGTAAGAAGCACAAGCGGCAAACTGGAATTTACCAAATGGCTCAATAACCGTTATTTTAAAAGCATATCACTTGACAACGATATTTCTTATCTCACAGACCACCATAACGTTCTTAATACAAGAAGATATGAACATAGGTTATCTATGCGTTTTGCCAGTGGAGATTTAATTAACTTTGGTATTAACCGTGAATATGAGTTTCTTCCCGAAGAAGATGAAATCAGGGAAATAAAGTTAGATCCCGGAATTTATAATGCTACTTCTCAAAGCATTTCCTTCTTCACTTATTCCAGCAGACCGGTTTATGGAAGAGTATTTTATATTTGGGGTGAAGAATATGACGGTAAAAGAAATTACTTGAGCTTGAGCAACTCTATAAAAATCTCAAATAACTTTAATATTTATTTTAGCTACGCTCATACTAAAATAACTCTAAAAAATGGTGAAGCAAAGTCCAATCTTGCTTCCGGAAGATTCAGCTATTCATTTAATCCTCAGCTTTATGCAAAGTATTATTTACAGTGGAACGATGCTGATAAGCAAATAGTAGGTAACTTTTTATTAGATTATATTTTTAAACCTAAAAGTCATATTTACCTTGTTTATAACGAAAACAGGTATTCAAATATGCCCCTGTTAAAAAGCATCAGAGACAGGGCTTTGCTTGTAAAAATTACTTATCTTTGGAATATATAATAGAAAGTACGAAGTACGAATGACGAATCTCTTTGTTCTAATTTTTAAATCATATTCATTATTCATTGTTCACCATTTTTATTTCGTACTTCGTACTTTCTTCATTAATATTTTCTCTCCTCAATCATTTTTGCGAGTTTAAATAAATTTTCAGCCTTATCACCAAACCTTTTCAAATAACCGGTTGCTCTTTTTATTCTCTTCTTTACCTCATTCTTTGTGTAATCAATAATACCATATTTTTTCAAAATATCCTTAACAAATACAATATCACTACTTTCAATTTTAACATTTTTCATAATTTTCATTAAACTCTTTTTTTCTAATTTATTCAACTCCCTGTTCAAAAGTATAAGTGGATAAGTTTTTTTCCCCTGCGCAATATCACTGCCCGGCTGTTTGCCGAGAATTTTCTTATCTGCGATTATGTCAAGAAGGTCATCTTGAATTTGAAATGCAATTCCCAAATTCATTCCATAATTCCTGAAAGCAGCAATATCTTCTTCTGAACCATTCCCAAGAATAGAACCGATTTCAGTAGACATAGACATTAGAACCCCTGTCTTTTTTTTTATCATATATATATATTCATTCATATTAACATTTTTTACAGCTTCAAAATCTTTATCGAGAGACTGTCCTTCACAGATTTTAACAATACCTTCAGAAAAAATCGAGGTAATTCTTTTGATATGTTTTTTATCAGATTTAATCAGTGAACTATAAGCAAGTGCTATAAGTCCATCACCGCATAAAAGCGCAACATTTTTATCCCATTTTGCATGAACTGTCTTATTCCCTCTTCTTATTTGGTCATTGTCCATAATGTCATCGTGAACAAGGGTAAAATCATGGAGAATTTCTATTGCTTTTGCAGCATCAAAACAATCCTTCAAACTTCCACCAAGAGCTTCACAAGAAAAAATCAGAAGTATCGGTCGAATGCGTTTTCCTTTCATAGAAAGTGCATACTTTATCGGTTCATATAAATTAGGCGGATAGTTTTTTCTCATAAGAGATACAAGCTGTTTATCAATTTTGTTTTGAAGGATTTTATAATAATTTTCAAATTTCATAACACTCCACAATTTCAGTTATATCTTAAATCTACTCAATTGATTTATAATAATTATTAAAATATATTTTTTATATTGGGGAAAATACAAGATTATATATAACAAATCGGGCAGCTGGAATTCAGAAAACTGACGAAGCAGGCGGGATTACAAAAATAAGCTAAACAGTTTATAGCTTCTGAATTCTCACTTCTGAATACTCGGGTTGTTTCAATTTTGATTTGAAATATAGTCATATTTTTGTTAATTTAAAAGAAAGAAATATTTATTTTTGACTATCCAACATCTGAAGCAAGTAAAGACATATTTGAAATCTGCTCAAATTCCTTCAATTCAGATTTAATTCAACATACAGATTTCATAAAATTATTAAAATATTGAATTATTTTTATAATTCTCAATTGTCTTTACAATTTAATAAGACTTCAATAAAATCATATTTAAGATATTATTTTCTTGACTTTTACAAGAATTTTCATAAATTAGCAGATTAAATTATTTATAAAAGTAATATATTAGGATGTATTTATTAAATCATATCAAATTAAAAACGAGCAAATCTCTTAATAATATATTGTCGGATATACGCATTAATGTTAGTGGGAGTAAATTTGATAAAAAACGCAGAAAAGAGATGCTTGAAGAATTATTTTTTTATAATCCTGATAATATTACTAAGGAAATTATAAATAATTTTTATTTCCATTTTGATTTATTAATTGATTTTATCGATGACATGATTCAGATGATTTTAAAAGACTACCTTATATCTATGCTAATAAAAAAAGAGTGCAAGTTTATTTCTAAATATGGAAAACTAACAAGAAAAGGTAAAAAGATTATTGTTTCTGAGTTCAGCTTTCTCCCGCCCCCCTTTTTAAAAAGATTATATTCAAGGCTTGGGCTAATTCAAATCGATAAGACCGGTCTTCAGGAAGATTATATAAAACTCACCCGAATCATTGATATTATGAAAGAAAAGGGACATATTATATCAAATAAATCAAAAAAGTATTATCATAATATTGATTTCAATAATCTCCTTGACGAATATATAGCTTATAAATATAGCGAAAAATACCTTCAATTAGTTCTTGAAAGACTTAAAATACTACCAATCAGCTATGACAAAACTACTCAGAAGATCGATAAGATTAAACCTATATCAGAAGAGAAAGAAATAACCCAATTGAAAAAAAATCTGATTAATTATGTAAATCTATGTATCTCTGTTTTAGACCCGTTTGAAAAGAAAGATTTTGTAAATACAATTGTCAAAAATAATTTTAATTTTATAGAAGGTAAAAAAATAATATTCAAATTATCTATTTTGTTGAATAATATGGATTACAAAGAGGCTTCAAATCAGCTTATATCTGAATTTGAAGAAATAAGAGATAAAGAATTTCAATTAGGGAAAATAAAAATAGGGCCAAAAGGTCTATATTACAATATTCAAGGAAAAAGAAAATATATATTTAAAAATTGGAAGAATTAGAATTTAAAAAAACAATATGGTCTGTTGCAGGCGGGAAAGGTGGAACAGGAAAATCAATAATAACGGCAAATCTCGGGATTGGTCTTGCAATATTGGGATTTAGAGTTATACTTGTTGATGGAGACCTTGGGGGTCCTAATTTATATAATTACCTCAATCTCAAAAAACCAAAATATACTCTGAACGATTTCATTTCAAATAAACTTTCGAATTTAGATGATATTTTACTCGATACTCCTCTCGAACTCCTTAAAATTATCAGTGGTGGTACACAACTTTTAGGTCTTGCAAATCTTCATCATATGAAAAAAGAAAAAATTCTCAAGCATATTAATAACCTTAAAGCTGATTTTATCATTGTTGATTTGGGTGCGGGAACATCATATAATACTTTAGATTTTTTCAACCTTTCAAACAAAGGAATTATAGTCTCAAATCCTGAACCGAATGCGAAATATGATGCATATTATTTTCTGAAAAACGCTATTTTTAGAAATGTTTTAAAAAATTTAAAAAATAGCAAAGAGCTAAAAGGCACAATTATAGAATTTCTTAATAAAAATAAAGATAATGTAGTTGAAATAATAAAATTACTAAATCATCTCAAGTCGGAGAATCAAAAATCAAGTGAGATAGTTGAACATTTTATCGAATCGTACAAACCAAAACTGATTATGAATAAAGTCAGGAACAAAAAGCAGATTAATGAAGGGGATTGGTTTAGTAACCTTGTTAAGAATTTCCTTGTTATAGATATGGATTATGTGGGACATATTAAATTTGATGATAGAGTTGTATATTCTTCAGAAAAAATTATTCCTTTTATCTTCAAGTATCCAAACTGTGTACCTACTAAAAATATGTTTCAGATTATAGATACACTCTTGAGTGATAATATGAGGATTTTAAGGAAATCATATAGATATTTTAAGCAGGAAATCAAAAAACATAGAAAAAATTGGATTCGATAGCTATGTACTGCTGGAAATGCAGCAATGAAATAGATATTGGAAAAAAAATCGGTAGGTTGGTTACTTGTCCTCATTGTATGTCCTATCTTCACTGTTGTTTTAACTGCAGATTTTATGACAAACTTGCCTTTCACGAATGCAAAGAACCACAGGTTGAGTGGGTTAAAGAAAAAAATGCTGCTAACTTTTGTGAGTATTTCACTCCTGTTAAAGGAAAATTTGAAATTAAAAAAACACTATCTAAAGATGAAGCAAATAAAAAATTTAAAGAACTATTCAGAAAAAAAAGATTATAATTTTTTATTTACAAGGGAACATAACTTTCAATTATTAGTTTAAAATATTCAATTGGTAAATATCATTTAATTAAAGCAGAAACAGTAATGAAAAAAAAAGATTCTCAAGAAAATATTGAAAATAATAAAGAGGAGAAAACAGACATTAAAGAAAAGATTCTCGAATACGTCAAATCTATTGTTGTAGCAGGCATAATCTACCTTGTCATCTCAACTACTGTTATTAAAGCTACTCAAATATACTCCGGCTCAATGGAGAAAACACTCCAGGTTGGTGATTTCCTTTTTATAAATAAATTTATTTACGGAATAAAAATCCCATATACGGATATTAGGCTTCCTGAATTAAAGGACCCTAAACCGGGAGATATAATAGTTTTTAAATATCCTAAAGATGAGTCAATAAATTATGTAAAACGCTGTATTGCAGTAGAAGGGCAAACAGTGGAAATAAAAAACAAGGTTGTTTATGTTGACGGGAAACCCTTTCCGAATCCTGAAGGTGTCAAATTTGAGGGATCAGAATATCCCGAAGGATATATTGAATCCGACATTTTTCCTGCAGGGAATGGAAATCGGGATAACTACGGACCCGTAACTGTACCCCCAGGGTATCTTTTTATGATGGGTGACAATAGAGATAATAGTTTTGACAGTAGATACTGGGGATTCATGCCCAGGAAAAACATTGTCGGCAAACCTATTATCATTTATTGGTCCTGGAGAAAGAATTTACCGTTATGGAAATTTTTTTCCAAAGTCAGATGGTTAAGAATAGGAGACATACCTAAATAAATAAGTAGGACTTTTCATCCCCGTTTACAAAACGGGGTATTCAAGTTCAATTTTGCATAAAACTGTTGTTTTATCATTCATTTTACTTCATTAATTTTATAAGAATATGTTAAATCGGAAGATTTTCTCAGAATTGCAGAAACTGAACAATATTTCTCCTGAGATAGTTTTATTGCCCTTTCTAAACTTTTCTTTTTTAAATCTTTTCCATAAAAGATATATTCAATATGAATTTTGTTAAAAATTTTTGGAAAATCTTCAGCCTGTTGAGCTTCTATATTGACCTCAAATTTATCAAATTTTACTTTCATTTTTTTAAGTATAGAAACGACATCAACACCCGTGCAGCCTCCTAATCCGATAAGTATCAGTTCGATGGGTTTTGCAGCCGATTCCCCCCCACCTATACTCTTTGAAGTATCCATAATTATCGAGTGATTGGAATCCGATTTACCTATAAATGTCATATTATCTGAATAGCTTACAACTGCATTCATAATTATTTTTCCTCAAAAATATTTTTTCAAACCAGCTTAATGATTTTAACAAACTCAAGCAAAAATTATATAATTTGAGTTTTATATTTCAAATTATTATATTAAACAATAATTTCTTATTATTCAAGAAATTAATTTATCATAATTTTTTTAAAATGTTAATTTCTATAAAAGATGTAGTTAAATATAAATATAAGTTAAACTTTTATATATAAAAAATTTTGGAGGTATTATGTTATATAAAATTATAATAGAAAAAGATGATGAAGGTGGTTATATTACATTTTGCCCAGCATTGCCAGGTTGTTATTCACAAGGTAAAACACGGAAAGAAGCATTAAGAAATATGAAAGAAGCTATTGAATGCCATATTGAATGTTTGAAAAAACAGGGAAAAAATATTCCTGATTCAGAGTCCGAAACTGATATTGAAATACTTGAGGTATCGGTATGACAAAATTACCTGTTATTTCTTCAAGAAGGATTATAAAAGCATTGACTAAAGTAGGCTATTATATTGACCATCAAAAGGGAAGCCATATATCTTTATCACATCCAATCAATAAAACAATTACTATACCTAAGCATAAAACAATCAAAAAAGGATTATTAAAGAGAATATTGAGAGATGCAAATCTATCAAATGAGGAGTTGATTACACTTTTAAAAAGAAAAAAATAACAAACTAACAATGTTAAAATATTAGGAGAACAATATGCGTACTACACCAATAGGTATTATAATGCTCAATGATGAGCGTGAACATGTTTATACTCAGAACAATGAGGAAAATATGCGTGTCGTGCGCCAGTGGGCAAATCTCATCAGGGAAAATATTGTTTATGTCGACGGCACTAAACCGGAAGTTATTGTCGGCTCCGAAATTATTACCGGCATAAGAAATGCACAAAAAATAGGAGAGGAACTTTCCAGGGCAAACTGTAAACAAGTTATAATGTGTTACAATGTATGGAACTTTCCTTTTCTGGTCTGGCCATTTATAAATTCACTCGGCACAGGTATTCCAATATTAAGTTTATCAAATAATAACGGAAAATATCCCGGAAATGTTGGGCTTTTAGCAACCGATGGTGCACTCAGACAGACTGGAATAAAAACTCACCGTATCGTCGGGGAGATTGATTCGGAAAAAACAAAAAAAGATGTATTCGATTGGATAAAGGCAAGCCTTGCAGTTACCACAATCAAGAATGAAGTTTTTGGATGCTATGGGGGACATTCGATGGGAATGGAGACCGGTTATTTTCATCTAACACCTACACTTAAATCTTTAGGAACAACAGTTCGGCAAATTGACCAATTGTGGCTTATCGAGGCTATGAAAAACGTTGAAGAAAAGGCAGTTAATAAGGGATTTGAATGGTTTTCGGAACTCCTTGGAGATAGAATTAAATACGATGGCAAAATGCTTACCCCTGGAACTCTTAAGACTCAAATCCGCCTGTTTCTTGCTATGGAAATGGTCAACAAAGAAAAAGGATTTGATTTTTGCGGTCTAAAAGGTCAGCGAGAACTAACTGAATATGTCTGCCTGGGTGATATTCCCGAGATGCTTATGAACGACCCTTATGATTGGAGAGGTCCAAAAGAATCCACTGTTTGTGCAACTGAGGCGGATGCTTACGCTGCTGTAACAATGCAATTATTAAAGTATATTACCGGCGGACTGCCTACTTTATTTATGGACGTCCGGTTATATCACCCCGATAAAGGGATCTGGGACTTTTGTAACTCCGGAAACCACTCCAGTTACTATGCTTCTTTGAGTATGGATCCGAAAGAGAATTTTAAACATATTACGTTTCATCCTGCGCTGGAGTTCTATTTTAAAGCAGGTGGTGCATCGGTTGAATTTAATGCTGCTCCCGGACCTTTGACTTTTGCAAGACTTGGTTTGTGGAATGAAAAACTATATCTGGTTATTGCTTACGGTGAGAGTTTAAAACTCTCTTTTGAAGAACAGAAAAAATTAAATGCTGAAACCAATCCAACCTGGCCCCATGTTCATGCCCGCTTAGAATCAGATTTTGATGAATTTTTGCAGGTTTTTCCAAGCAACCATATTCTTGCTGTTCCCGGAGACAGAGTCCGAAGTTTAAATTATCTCGCTGAAATATCAGGAATTACCCCGGTTATTATTGGTGAAAGAGGAGAGAAAAGAAAGCTCCCAATTTGGGAAAGAATTTAATTTATTTACTTGAAAAAATTATATTAAAAATTATGGTTATTGACAAGATAAGAAATTTTTGCATCATAGCACACATTGATCATGGTAAATCTACTCTTGCGGATAGGATGCTTGAATTCACAGAAACAATACTTAAACGTGAGATGAAAGAGCAAATACTTGACGATATGGAACTTGAGCGGGAAAGAGGTATTACGATAAAATCACATGCAATTCAAATGAAATATCACTCTCTTAACGGAGAAGAATATTTGCTTAATTTAATCGATACCCCCGGTCATGTAGATTTTTCGAATGAAGTTTCGCGAAGTATTGCTGCATGTGAAGGTGCCCTGCTGTTAATCGACGCATCCCAGGGAATTCAGGCACAGACATTAAGTAATCTTTATATGGCATTGGAAGATGATTTAACTATTATTCCGATAATAAACAAAATTGATATTTCTAATGCCGACATCAAAAGGGTGAAAACACAAATTATTGAATTATTGGGTATTGATTCAAATGATATATTACTTACAAGTGCTAAAGATGGAATAGGTATTTCTGAAGTTTTCGAGGCAATAATTAATAGAATTCAACCTCCGGATGGTAATCCTGATGAGCCGCTTAAAGCACTGATTTTTGATTCTACATTTAACTCTTACAGAGGTGTGATCATATATGTTAGAATTTTTAGCGGCATCTTGAAAGAAAAAGATAAAATTGCAATGTTTTCGAATAATAAAACTTATTACGTAGAGGAAGCTGGAATTCTGCAAATAAAGAAAAAAAGACTTGTACAACTCAATCCAGGCGAAGTAGGCTACATAATAACCGGAGCAAAAAACTTGGAAGACATAAAGGTAGGCGATACAATTTTCAACACAAATAGACCGATAGACAAACCGATTGCCCCTTATAAAGATGTCAAACCTTTAGTATTTGCGGGTTTTTATCCTGTTAACAGTGAAGATTACGAAATTTTCAAGCGGTCACTTGCAAAACTAAAATTAAATGATTCTTCATTGTTTTATGAACCGGAATCCTCTAATGCCCTTGGATTTGGATTCAGATGTGGATTTTTGGGCATACTTCACAAAGAGATAATCCAGCAAAGATTAGAAAGAGAATATAATCTGGATATTATTTCTACTATCCCGAATGTTAATTACCTTGTTTATAAAACTGATGGTGAAAAATTTTATGTTGACAACCCAAGCAGACTTCCTGATAAAGACCAAATTCAGAAAATTGAAGAACCATTTGTAAGTGCCCAAATTATAACACCTACTGAATATCTTGGCAACATAATAAAAATCTCTAAAGAAAGAAGAGGTAGCATTGAAAAGACTGAATATTTGGATAAAAAGAGTGTTCTGCTAAATCTTAAATTCCCTTTTTCGGAAATAATTTTTGATTTTTTTGATAAATTAAAATCCTCTTCAAAAGGCTATGCTTCCTTTGATTACGAATATTATAATTATCAGGTTGCAGAGTTGGTGAAGGTGGATATACTGATTTCCGCTGTTCCGGTTGATGCTTTATCTATAATAGTACATAAAGACAAAGCTTATTCCTGGGGTAGAAATGTGTGTGAAAAATTGAGACATATAATTCCGAGACAGCTTTACGAAGTGATAATTCAGGCTGCTGTGGGCAGTAAAATCATCGCAAAAGAAACTATTAAACCTCTAAGAAAAAATGTAACGGGTAAGTGTTACGGCGGCGATATTACAAGAAAAAGAAAACTACTTGAAAAGCAAAAACTTGGGAAAAAACGAATGAAAAAACTCGGGAAAATCGAGCTGCCAAAAGAAGCATTTCTTGTTGTTTACAGAAATTGAAATATCTTGACATTTATTTCTAAAGATATTATAATAAATTAGTATTTACGATTTTATTCGATAATCCTAATTCGTAAATCGTAAATCGTAAATCGTGTGGGGGTAATTTTGAAATCTGATGATTTATTAAGACAGAGAGTCGAAGCAAGTCAGGACAATCTGGTTAAAGCAAGATATTATAAAACCATAGGAAATATAAATGAGGCAAAAAAATGGGCTGTAATTGAATTCACTAAAAGAATGAACAGTGCTTATTACAAATCTGCTATTCGAATAAAGAGAGAATATGAACTACCTCTGGAAATGGTTAGAGAATCTATCGAAAAGGTTTATAATCAACTTGTTAGTAAAGATCAATATGAATTAGCTGCAAAGTTGGGGAAGGAATATGGTTTACCGGAATCAAAGTTTGTTGAATCTGCTGTTTTAGCTTTTAATAAATACTTCACAAGGGAACAGTATCAAAAAGCAATGGAAATAGAGAAGGAATTCAATATTCCGAATTCCAGAATTCATAAGCAGGTTATCGAAGGATATAAATTAAATATTTCCAAAGAGAGATTTGAAATGGCTGCACAAATAGCATTGCAATATGAATTACCAAGGAAATATATTACCGATGCAGCAGAAAAAGCATTTAAAAAAAATATTATTAATAACCGATTTGACAAGGCAATTTATCTGGCAGAGGAAACAAAACTTAAAAAGGAAATTATTAGAAAGATAGCTGCTGAAGATTTCAAAATAAGATACCATAAAGGACATTATGACCAGGCAAGATTCATAATGGATACTTTTGGTGTTCCCGTAAAAATGATTAAGGATGCAGTTATTAGAGTTTTCGATCTTCACATGGAAAAAAAGCTCTATGGAGAGGCAAGTGTTATTTCTCAGGAATATAAACTCAGCAAAAAAGATATGAAAAAAGGAGCATTGAAGGCTTTTAGTGACTTAATAAAAAAAAATGATTTAGTAAATTCAGAAATAATAAGAAAAACCTTTTCACTATCCTTTAAAGATGTCCGAAGTATAGTTATGAAAGATTTTATTAAAAAAATTGAAAATGAAGATTACAATGAAGCTCTAATGTTGAAAAGAGGATATAAACTCCCCAGAAAATTGACCGCCCCATTTGTGAGAAAAGCTTATCTACTCCTGAGAAACGCCGGTTATTTTAAATTAGCAGATCAAATATATGAAGAATATCAACTTAGGGGCGAAAATTTTATAAAAAGAAATCTAAAGAAATTATTGAGTTAGCCATAAAATTATGGTTTTTGCAAAATAAACGGTAACAATACAAAATGAAACTAAAAGAGATTGGAGAATTTGGATTTATCAGTGACTTGGAAAAGAAATACAAACCGGATACTTCTGAGGTATTAAAAGGAATCGGTGATGACGCTGCCGCATTCCTTAATGAAGACAATTATGCAGTTCTTCTAACTACCGACATGCTTATTGAAAATATTCATTTCAGAATTTCAGATATATCCGCCAAAGAATTAGGATTTAAAAGTTTAGCTGTGAATTTAAGTGATATAGCAGCTATGGGCGGAAAACCTCAAAATGTATTTCTTTCGCTGGGAATTCCGGATAAGATAAGCTATGAATACCTGACTGATCTTTACACTGGAATGGAGGATTTAAAAAAACAATACGATTTAAATATTATAGGGGGGGACACAAGTTCTTCAGGGAACGACCTTTTCATAAATATTGTTATAACCGGTACAATAAAAGAAGAAGAAATTATTTACAGAAACGGTGCGAAAATAAACGATAAAATATTTGTAACCGGATATTTAGGTGATTCTGCCTGTGGTCTTGATGTATTGCTTGGCAAATTGGAGCTGGATGAAAATCACAATAATTATTTCAGAGATGCGCATATCAAACCAAAACCGCAGATTAACGAAGGTAGAACTATAGCACAGCTAAAACTGGCAAATTCTATGATTGACATAAGTGATGGACTGGCAAGCGATTTAAAGCATATATGTCAACAAAGCAGCGCAGGAGCGGTGATATATGAAGATAAAATACCATATTCTAAATATATGAATGAAATTTCGAGCTTGGAAAACGTAGAACCTCTCGATTATGCTCTTTATGGTGGTGAAGATTATTCTTTACTGTTCACCGCTGCTCAAGACAATAAGGATAAATTATATGATATTTTTAATTCAAAATTGAAAACATCTCTTTTTGAGATTGGAGAAATTGTACAGGGAAATGATATTGAAATAGTTTTAAAGTCTGATGAGAAAAAAAAAATAGTAAAAACCGGATTTCACCACTTTTAAAATTTTAAAAAGGTGTACATAAATTTTTCTGATTTTAACCATAAAACCGTATCATTTATGAAGCAAAAAAACCTGAAAAGATAAGGTTAATCCGATTAATGAATAATATAAATATTGACACTGTAACAATTATATTTTTTGGAACAATCCTGATTTTGCTGACTGTATTTTCTTATATTTTTATAAAGGTTCGTATTCTGATAAAAAGTATATTCAGAAATATGGATGAAATAAATAATAAATTAAAACTGATTGACAAAAATAAACATCAAATCCCGGATATCGAGGCAATTTCAAAACAATTGAGGGAGTTGTCTGATAAATTAAAAAACTTGAACGATATTATTAAAGGCATAAAAAGGTAATAGTAATTTAAAAAATGTATCGAGAAATTCAAAATTATGAAATAGGAATGTACAGAGCATTTACACCTATTGTAAAAAAATTAATAATTGCAAATGCTGTGGTATTTGTATTACAGATTCTATTTGCAAAAGTATTTCTTATAAGTTTAAGTCCCTATTTCGGACTCGTTCCAAAATATATACATACAAAATTTACTATATGGCAACTTTTTACATACCTATTTTTACACGGAGGTTTTTTTCATATCCTTATTAATATGTTCGTTCTCTGGATGTTCGGAAGTGAACTCGAGAGACATTTTGGGTCAAAAGAATTTCTTTTTTATTATATTATAACAGGTGTCGGAGCAGGCATATTCAGCATCATATTTGATTATAATTCTACTATACCGATTATAGGTGCTTCCGGAGCCATTTATGGTATCCTCACTGCTTTTGGAATGGTTTTTCCGAATCGGCTGATTTACCTTTATTTCTTTATACCTATTCGGGCAAAGTATTTTGTCATTATTCTCGGGATTATGGCATTCTTATCAGCAAAATATGCTTCTCATTCCGGAATTGCTCATATTGCTCATCTTGGAGGAATGGTTATCGGGTTTATTTATTTAAGGAAAAATTTCCGTCTTGAATACATAGTTGAATTATGGAGACACTTTATAATTAACAGGAGACTGAAAAATGTTAGAAAAAGACAGAGAAAAATCAAAAACTTTAAGGAGCAGGTCAACGTTATTCTTGACAAAATTTACAAAGTTGGATATAATAATTTAACCCCGGAAGAAAAAGAAATTTTACAAAAAGCAAGTAAGTATTTTTCAAAAGAGGATGAGGAAAAAAATTAAATCAAAATTATTATTAATAACAGTATTTATCCTTATGTTTGCAGCAGATGAAGGTTTTGCGATTCTGAATCTGCAGTTTAGGAATTTTAATATTGCCGTTGGGTCAAATACTGTAAAATGGAACATTGTTTATCCAGAGGTAACAATATATTCAAATAATAATCTAAAGAACTCATTCTTGATTGATATGCGATTTGATTTCAGGACATTCAGAGGGTTTAGATTTTCACCGAATGTCGAATGGTGGAGTTGGGGAGAATTTCCTAAACGGGGCACTATCGGAGTAGAAAATTCCATATCTTGTATTAATTTTAATTTTGACATAAACCAGTTTTTATTCCGGAGAAACAAATTTCATCCTTATATAGGTACCGGAGTTGGATTTAATTTTTCATTTTCAGAAACTGAGTTTCCGCCGGAAATGTTTAAAGATATTCCGATTGTTGTTGCCAGAATAGTTGAAAAAAAATTTAACACAGGAATAAATTTAATTGCAGGATCCGATTTTTATATTAATGATAATCTTACCCTTTTCAGTGAATTTAGATTCCAATATATAAACAATTTTAATCAAATAAAATTTTTAATCGGCATCAGCACTTTTTAAATATTTAACCAATATACGTAATAGATTAGAAAATTGATTTCACAGATTTAGGATTTAGAAATATAAAAATACTTGATTTTTAGATACAAAGTATTAAATTATTAAAGGTAAAGATTTGAAGTCTTCTGCTAATAATAATATTTATATATGACAAAAAAGGAAATGTCTATAAAAGTTCGATAAAAGTTTATTTTAGAAGTTATAATTCAAAATAGTAAACTGCCATTTAAATAAAAGCTTTAAAATAAATTTTTAACGGACTTTTTTTTAAAAAAACCGAAAGTTAAAAGTATTGAAGCTTTTTTACTTTCGGTTTTTTCATTATTGGAATATATTAAATTCAGAATGAATAAAAAATTATTAACAAATCTTATTTTTGTTCTCGCCATAATTTTAGATTTAAACTGTTCGGATGATAAAATAACCTCAAACAATTCTCATCTGAATTTACCCTTTTTTAAAGCTGCTGATGCTCCCGACACACTTTATACCGGCACATCAGAAACTTTTTTAGTTTCAGTGGAAACGGAAAGAAGCATTTATAATAATATTAATCATATTTTAATGAAGATTTACGGCCCCTCTTCAAACATAATAGACTCTCCCGATACACTTTATGACAATGCTTACCTCGGAGATATTGTTCCCGGAGATGGCATTTTCTCCCGTATAATAAGCTCAACTTTAATTAGTTCTGTTTCAGGTGAATATCTCCTTGAATTTTCAAATCCGAATATTAGTGAAATTCTCCTCGATACTATTCTTTTTGTCAATGGAGAAAAAAATCTTCCGCCTGTTATATCAAACCTTATTCTCCCTGATTCCGTATCACTCGATAATGAAGAAATAAAATATTATATATTTTTAGATGTTACCGACCCGCAAGGGAAAGATGATATAAAAGAAGTAAAAGGTAAAATTTATTATCCTTATTTTCCGGTGCCAAATCTTGAAATAACCTTGAAACATGACGGCATTCCTCCCGATATTTTAAAAGGAGAGAATAATTACGTATATATATTTCAGCCGAATGATATTGCGCGAAGAGGCACTGGGGAATATTCAATTTTATTTTATGCTGAAGATAAAGAAACCAACCGGAGCAATTCACTTTATGGAACAATATATTTCAGTTCTGAAAAAGAAAATCTGCCCCCTGTAATTGAGTATGTGAATCTCCCGGATACCATCGATGCCACAGCCGGAACTATTCTTATCGAGGCAAAAATAACGGATATAAATGGAAGAGGAGATATAGAAAAAGTTTATTTTAACTCCTTTTTGCCGGGCGGCAGCCCATCATCCGGGAATCCATTTTATATGTTTGACGATGGAAGTGAACTCGCATTAGAGGGCGGTCCTTCCGGAGATAGAATTAAAGATGATGGAATTTTCTCGAGAAGAGTGATTGTTCCCCCAACGGCGGAGGGAAATTATCTATTTATATTTTATGCCGTTGACAAAGTCCAGAATAATAGTATTCCTGTTGAACATTATTTCATAGTCAAATGATATTTAAAACGTCAGAATATATCTTACTTCGATATAAAGTAAAAATAATTTTACTGTTTTTATTATTATGCCTTTTTGAATTTTCATTTTCTCGGCAGAACCGCCCTGAAACTATTCTTCCAAAAACTGCTATATCTCAGTTCTATGCAAATGATATAACTGATATTGTATCTTATGGAAATACAATATTGTTTGGAACAAGCAAAGGATTAGTCTCAACGGGTGACAACGGTTTGAATTTTACACTCTACACCCAGGCGAACGGTTTGGGTAAAGGAGATATTTCAACAGTAAATATTAATAAGGACGGAACAATATGGGTTGCCGCAGTTTTTGATTCGGCGACATCCGTTGGAAACATGAATGTTGGAGGCGGTCTGAGTTATTCAACTGATAATGGAACATCATGGCATTGGATTCCTCAGCCGGTTGATGCCGTTTCTGATACGGCAGGAGGAAAAAAGCCGACAACTGTCGCTGTTACAAACATAACCTGGGATATCGCATTCAGGGATAATGAAATATGGATCGCAAGTTGGGCAGGCGGTTTAAGAAAATCGACAGATTTTGGAAAAACATGGGAGGTTGTAACACCGGATGGGCTGCCTTTTGATGTACTTGCAAATCTGAACCACAGGCCATTTGCGGTCATTAATACCCGGAACGGATTGTGGGTAGGGACTGCTGCCGGCATTAATAAATCAACAGACGGCGGAAATACATGGACAAATTACAATTCTCAAAACGGCAGCGGTATATCCGGAAACTTTGTCAACTGTCTCGCTGAGCAAATTTATCAGGGGGAGAGTATAATCTGGGCATGTACATGGAAGGCTGAAGGTGAAGAAGAATTTTATGGTGTAAGCAAAACTGAAAACGGAGGATTAACCTGGGATACTTCATTAGAGGGTGAAAAACCGCATGCCTTCGCATTTTATGAAAATGAGGTTTATGTTGTTACCGACAATGGACTCTTTAAATCGGTAAATTTTGGCAGGAGCTGGTCTCGTTTTCCGGCGATTATTGAAGAATCCGGAAATGCTGTTTTAACTACTGAAATGTATTCTATTGAAACTAAAGGTAATGATTTATGGGTTGGAACCGGTGACGGTCTCGCAAAAACTTCGGATAAGGGAAACTCCTGGAAAATTTTCAGAGCATTCAAACCTACTGAAACAGAGGGAGAACCTGCAACTTATGCCTACCCGAATCCGTTTTCTCCATCGAGACATAATGTAATAAACGGAGAAGGAAATGTCAGAATCCAATATAATACAAAAAAAGATACAAATGTAAGCATTAAAATATTTGATTTTGGAATGAATCTCGTAAAAAATCTTATTAACGAAAAATCCAGACCTGCTGCTGGAGATTATTATGAAGTCTGGGACGGACGAAACGAAAACGGTGTTATCGTTGCAAATGGCGTATATTTTTACAGACTTGAACTTTCAGGCGAAAAAACTGCCTGGGGAAAAATCGTCGTTTTAAATTAGCTATTGGCTTTTAGCTTTTAGCTTAATTATTATTTTATTAATAAATACTGAGTTTTGTTTTTTTTCATAGCTATAGTTAATAGCAATCTTTTTAATATTACTCTAATGAAAAAATTATTAATTTTTATATTACTGTTGTTTTTTAATAGTGAACTTTATTATTCTGCCGATGGTGGATATGCCGGCTCATTCCTGAGGATGGGGATTGGTGCAAGACCTAAAGCACTTGGAGGTGCATTTACAGCAGTCGCAGATGACGCTCATGCAGCCTATTACAATCCGGCTGGTCTCCCATATTTAAAAGACAGATATGTAAACTTCTCTTATATGTTCCTGTCTCTTGACAGAAAATTAAATCATTTGAGTTTTGCACAAACAATTAAACCTTCGGGAGGTATCTCCATAGGATTGATAAACGCTGGTGTGGGAAATATATATGAAAGAAACTTTGAAGGTGAAAAAATCGGAATTATAGATTATTCAGAAAATGCATTTTATTTTTCATTTGCACAGCTTATTAATAAATATATCTCTGTCGGACTAACCGGCAAAATACTCTATCATAAACTGTATCAACTTACAGCAAAGGGATTTGGGCTTGATCTGGGTCTTCTTGCCAAACCGGCAAAAAATTTGAAAATCGGGCTCTCGATTAAGGACCTTAATGCAGGATATTCCTGGAACTCAAATGAAATATATGAAAGAGGTACTGCTACTAAAGACAAGTTTCCAATAGTTACAAGATTAGGAACAGCTTACTATATTGAAAAATACAACTCAATCGTAGCTTTTGATATTGAAAAAAATCAAAAAAGTGACCTTAAACTTCATTTCGGTCTTGAAAAAACCTGGAAAAACAAATTTAGTTTAAGAGGCGGCATAAATAACGGTAATCTATGTTTTGGAGGCGGGCTGATAATTCCTCTCCTTGGGAATATATCATTCATCGATTACAGTTTTGAAAACGTCGATTTTGACGAATCTCCAAATCAAATTCTAACCTTGACTATAGCATTGTAAATTATGCCGAAAATAGAATAAATCGTAAAAAACAGAGAATGAGAAAAGATATTTTATCCACGGATTACACAAATTACACGGATAAAGAAAAAAGGAAAAATGTTAGATAGAAACATATTATCGATTTTATTTTTAAATCCGTGTAATCCGTGGCTATCTTTTCCTTTACTTCTCTGCGGTAAAAAAGAAGGGGAAGAAAATGTTAAATACCAACAAAATCTCACGTCGTAAATTTCTTAGAAATACAGCGGCAGGAATTTTACCATTGAGTTATGGTATTAGCCAATCCTCAAAATTATTTGCTTCTGTCAGAAATAATTTAAAACCAAAATTCCCAATAGAAAAAATTTCTCCAAGAGAAGTATTGGTCCTTACCATCACAAGTAAATGGATTAATGAATCTGACACTGAAAAAGTTATTAAGAAAATGATTGAACGTCTGAAGAGGATGGTATCTTATAATCTCGATATTATTTGTCTGCCCGAGATATTTGCCCAGGGAGGCTCCGGTTCTGTTTCAGAAAAAGCTGAAAGAACAGATTCGATTATCGATGCATTCGGTTCTTTTGCAAAAGAACACAAGTGTTACATTATCTGCCCTGTTTATACAAAAAGTGGAAACAAAATTTATAATTCAGCAGTTTTAATTAATCGGATGGGAAATATTGCGGGTCAATATGACAAAATCCATCCAACAGAAAGCGAATGCGATAATGGTGTCACTCCCGGAAAAATTAATCCGGATGTATTCAAAACTGATTTTGGAACAATCGGTATTCAGATATGCTTTGACATTAATTGGATGGATGGATGGAATAGCTTAAATAAACAGGGTGCGGAGATAGTGTTTTGGCCCTCGGCTTTTCCAGGAACGAGGATGCTCTCATCTTATGCCTGGATTTATAATTATTATGTCGTAGGATGTTCATGGTCTAATCCATCTGTGATTTTTGATATTAGTGGTGATTTGATTGCAGAAAGCGGTAGATTGGAACATTATGCTGCTGCGTCTTTGAATATGGAGAAAATCCTCTGTGAAATAGATTTTCATATGAAAAAGGTCAATGATATTAGAAAAAAGTATGGCAGAAAGGTCATTGTGAAATATTTTCAGGATGAAGATTGGTTTACTATAGAAAGCCGCTCTCCGGATTTAACAATCCGGAAGATTGTAGATGAATATGGTTTAGTTACTCATTCTGATTATATTAAAAGAGCAGAAGCATATCAGAACAGATTCAGATAAAAAGAAAGGAACAAGGGCACAAAGACAGAGAGTTACAGAGAAATTTTAACAATACAGGAGTTTATAATATGAAACGCTCTATCTTTCTAACATTCTTTGTTATTTTTTTGTATTCAATATCTTTCAGTCAAAATATTTCAGGTCCTATAAGAGTATCGACTGATTTCGAGTCGGGCAACCTTGGCAGATGGCATCTTGAAAATGACACTCATTTGGTGTGCTGCCCTCTTGTAGATTGTGACCAGAATGGGCGTAACGGTGTTACTATCTGGTTTTTCGGAAAGCTCGATAATATACTGCACCGGGAGATTACAATCCAGTTAAAAGAAACGCAGGAGGAGTATAACCTGAAAATGGGGCAATCTCCGTTTTCTAAAGAATCGGTTATTCCAATGTTTTCTTATGATAAAGTTCACTGGCAGCGATTTAGTAAATGTAGTTATGATTTAGCTTCAAATACATTCACAATCGAGCATATATTCAGCCAAAAGACAGCCTGGATTGCATATATAGAACCTTATACTTATACAAGGCTGAAAAAATTAATAAAAGAGATTGAAAAGTTTCCGAACGTGAAAATTATAAGTATCGGACAATCAGTCGAAGGACGTGAGTTATATCAAATTATTGTTAAAAGCGATAACCATAACACAGATTCTGACCCTGCAGTCTGGATAGTAGCCAGACAGCATCCATGGGAGGTTGCAGGGTCATGGGCAGTTGAAGGCTTGATTAAATATATTTTATCAGATATACCCGATGCCGTCTCGATAAGAAACGGAATTACCTTCATAATTAACCCTATGGCGAATCCGGATGGAGTTGTAAACGGTGTTACAAGATTTAATGCAAAAGGAATTGATTTAAACAGACACTGGGACAAAAGTGACCCTTATTCGTCGGATGTAAAAAATGCCCCTGAGACTGCCTTGCTGAAAAAAGCTATGCGTAACCGGTGTCTTCAGCACAGGCTCGATTGTTGGATTAATATACATAATAATGATATGATGATGCCGGAAACAGGTGACTGGATGGCGTTTGCAGCGAACAATAGAAATGATAACGGTTTTTTATTCGGAAAATATCTTAAAGAAGAGACAGTTTTTAACGGCTCAGTCAGCGAACATAAATTGGGCAGCAAAACAACATCTACAACCGAAGCCGTAGCAATCGAGTTTAACACATTATCAATGATAATCGAAATGAAAGTAGGTTACCTTTCTTCTGTTGACAGGTGGGCTGCCTATGACCTTCACCTCGATTACGGAAAGGGACTGGCAAGGGCATTCGGAAGACTTTTCAAAATTATTGAATGATTGACTTACTTTCTTTGAATAGCAGGGGCGGTTCGCGAACCGCCCCTGCATAATGAAAACTGTCGAGATGTTTAATCAGTGTCATTAATGAAAATAAGTCTATTGATAGCTTTTCCATTTATCTTCAAGGGCGGGATCCTGCATCGTTTCCATAAGATATTCAGCAAATTCTCTGCCGGTGGCTCCACTCGGTCTTCCTGTAATAGTAAGTTTCTTTTCAAGCTGTCCGCATAAATCAAGACTTAACTCCAATTTTTTTGCCCTGTCTTCATAACCGATGTGTCTCATTAGCATAGCACCGGCTCGTATCATACTGCAGGGGTCTGCATATTGTGCTCTCCCCTCCTTTACCATTCTTGGTGCTGATCCGTGAATAGCTTCAAACATTGCATATCTTTTGCCAATATTTGCACTGCCGGCTGTTCCGACGCCGCCCTGAAATTCTGCCGCCTCATCTGTAAGAATATCACCGTAAAGATTCGGAAGTATAAATACCTTAAAATCAGCTCTTCGCTTCGGATCAACTAATTTTGCTGTCATAATATCTATATACCAGTCATCACACTGAATCTCCGGATATTCTTTAGCAATTTCGTATCCTATCCGCAAAAATTTACCGTCGGTAGTCTTGACAACATTTGCCTTTGTAACAATTGTTACTTTGTCAATGCCATTCTTTTTAGCATATTCAAAAGCCAAACGGCAAATACGCTCAGTACCTTGTGTCGTTATAACTTTAAAATCTACAGCAAGGTCATCAGTAACGTTTTTGCCTAAACTTCCAAGAACATAAGCACCTTCGGTATTTTCTCTGAAAAATGTCCAGTCAATACCCTCTTTAGGAACCTTAACAGGTCTTACATTCGCAAAAAGGTCGAGCTCCCTTCTCATTGAAACATTGGCACTTTCGATATTTGGCCACGGGTCTCCATTTCTTGGAGTAGTTGTCGGGCCCTTTAACACTACATGACATTTTTTTATCTCTGCCAGAACGTCATCAGGTATTGCTTTATTCTTTTCAGCCCGGTTCTCAATAGTCAGTCCTTCAATAATCCTAAATTCTATCCTTCCGGTTTCCTGAGCATCTTTAAGTAAAAACTCCAGCACCTTTTGTGATTCTTCCGCAATAAAGGGACCAATTCCATCACCACCTACCACACCTATTATTATTTTGTCCAATGAATTATAATCTATCCAATCCTCTCCTTTCTTCATTCTTTCAACCCGTTCCAATTGGTTCTCCATTATTTTACCAAAATGCTCTTTCGCTTTTTCTATTGCCTCTTTATTCATATTACTATCCTCCGTATTTAGTTTAAAAAAATAAAATTGTTAAAATATAAATCAGAATTGATAATAATGCAAGAAATTAAATAATTTTCATTACAACTCAGGTCGTTGCAATTTAAAATAAAGAATATTGAATATCCAAACCGGATTAGAATAAGAAATAATTTAATTATACCCTCTTTAATAATAATTTAATATATTAAATAAAAATAACAATAAAAAAAACTTGATTTAATAATAAATATAATTTAATTTAACAATATTAATTTTTATAATTATATCTGGAATCTAATATGGAATCAATAATAATTTACGAAGATAGTGGTTACAGGAAACTTCTTCCGTTAACCTACTTTCGACCTGTTTTTGACCTCAGATGCGGAATTAATACTATAAGAGAAAAAATCATTCGCGAGTATAAACCAAAAAATGTCGTTTTATACTGCCGGGATTATCTAAAAGATAAGCTATCAAAATCTGATAATAATATATCTTTAAATCAATTCGACCGGGACAGAGCACTCATAATAAACGGGAGAATACTTGCTAACGGTTTAAAGGATAAAATTTCATCTTATGATGAGGATTGTATATTTAAATGTAATGGAAATGTCGCCGCAATCAGAGCTTCCGGTGAAAATCTGAAAAAGGTCTTAAATTCACTAAAAAATCTTAACTTACCAAATGAACTAAATATAAAATCTGAGGAAATAAATGTAAATATTATTGAATACTGCTGGGATCTTATTCAAAATAATCCGGAAGAAATTGAATCGGACTTTAACATAATAAATAAAAAGAATGAAATAAGAGGAACTATCAATAAAAATGTAACCCTGATTAACCAATCGGACATTTTTATCGATGAAGATACTTCCGTATATCCAAATGTAGTTCTTGACGCTGAAGAAGGTCCGATTTACATAGGAAAAAATGTTAAAATTCTTCCCCATTCAGTCGTAATCGGACCTGTTTTTATTGGAGATAATTCACTGCTTAAAATCGGGTCAAAAATTTACGAAGGAACAAGTGTCGGAGAATATTGTAAAATAGCCGACGAAATTGAAAATTCTATTATTCACTCTTATTCAAATAAACAACATGTAGGATTTCTTGGACATTCTTATCTCGGACAATGGGTAAATCTTGGTGCAGGCACAACTACAAGTGATTTGAAAAATAACTACAGCAACGCTAAGGTATATGTTGATGGAAAAATTATAAATACCGGTTTATTAAATGTCGGTGCTTTTATCGGTGATTACAGTAAAACAAGTATTAATTCTATGTTTAATACAGGAACTGTCATAGGTTTCTCGTGTAATATATTTGGAACGGGCTTCCCCCCAAAATATATACCATCGCTTGTCTGGGGCGGAACTCAAGGTTTTGAATCTTATGATTTGGAAAAAAGCATACAGATGGCTCAAAAAGTTATGCCAAGAAGAAAGGTTAATTTTACTGAATCGGATGAAAAGTTATTCCGGGAAATTTTTAAGTTAACAGAGAAGGAAAGAAACAGTTTCGTTCATACTCATTCATAGATAATAAACTTTTTTCAAAATAGTTATTATTAGTAATATTCAAATAAATAAATAAAAAGGGGCCATGCAAATGGAAGTAATAATAAAAGAAAACTATGAAGAATTAAGCAAATTTGCAGCAAGTATGATTTCTGAACAAATTGAAAAAAAACCGGACACGGTGCTTGGTCTTGCAACCGGAAGCACACCACTGGGAACTTACAGGGAATTAATCAAACTGTATAAAGAAAATAAAATTGATTTTTCAAAAGTTGTAAGTTTTAATCTCGATGAATATGTTAATCTTCTCCCTGAGCATGAGCAAAGTTATCAATATTTTATGAAAGAGAATTTTTTCAATCATATAAATATTATACCCGAAAATTATTTTCTACCTGATGGTATGGCTAAAAACATACCCCAATCCTGTGTTGAATATGAAAATAATATCGAGGCACACGGCGGAATCGATATTCAAATTCTTGGCATAGGTTCAAATGGTCACATCGCTTTTAATGAACCCGGCTCATCACTTGGTTCACGAACAAGAGTTAAAACTTTAAGTAAAAGTACAATAGAGGATAATTCAAGATTCTTCGAAAATATAGACGAAGTTCCCAGATATGCTATAACCATGGGGATAGGTACTATATTGGATTCACGTTTACTAATATTGCTGGCAAGCGGAGAAAATAAAGCCGAAGCTATTGCTAAAACCATAGAAGGACCCATTACCGCTATGGTTCCTGCAACAGTAGTTCAGCTTCATCCAAAAGTTACGATTGTAATTGACACAGAAGCTGCGTCAAAACTAAAAGGGAAATACTTATCAGAGCCTGCTAAACTATTGTTAAATTAGAGAAGATGTAGAAAAATTAATTTTTTGAGTTGAATTTAAAAGAAAATTGACAAAATGCATTATATCGGAATTGATTTGGGCGGAACAAAAATACTCGCCGGTGTTTTTACTAGTGAAGGTGAAATTATTGAAAAAAAATTGATACTGACCAAAAGGAAAAGACACTGGAAGGAAATAGGTTGTGAAGTTGTTCAGTGTGTTAAAGATGTTGTTAAATCTATTGGCTTGGAATTATCCGACATAAAAGGAATCGGGCTTGCTGTTCCGGGAACTTTAGATAAGGAAAGAGAAAAAATATTATTGGCATCGAATTTTGGCTGGAAAAATATTCCATTTAAGGAGTTTATTTATTCTAAAATTAATATTCCAATAAAAATGGAAAATGATGCAAATGCATCAACTTTAGGAGTTAGCTATTTTGGTGAAGGAAAGACTGCTTCCTCATTAGTTGGAATTTTTGTCGGAACTGGAATTGGGTCAGCTATAATTATAAACAAAGAATTATATGTTGGATATCGCGGAACGGCCGGCGAGCTTGGACATATGATAATAGATATTAATGGATATAAATGTGGATGTGGAAGTAGAGGATGCTGGGAAGCACACGCTTCAAGAATCGCAATTTATCGAAAAATTGACGAATATATAAAAAATAAAGGGGATAATTCAGAAGCTGGGAAGCTTTTCAGGAGTATAAAGAATAAGGGAAAGGCAGTGAAAGAGGGATATAAAATGGGGCTCGATGTTGTTAGAGAAGCTGTTGATGAATCGAGTCATTTTTTGGGTGTTGGATTGGGAAGTATTATGAGTATGATTAATCCTGAAATGATTGCATTAGGCGGAGGTATTATTAACGATTTGGGTGAATATATGATGCCTGTTATAAGAAAAACAGCAATCGAATATGCAATATCTGGATCTACTGAAAATGTGAAAATTATTCAGACAAAATTAGGAAGCAATGCAGGAATTATTGGTGCAGCCGCTCTAGTGGTAAAAGAATAAAAGTAGGGCAGGTTTTAAACCAGCTCCTACAAATATATCAAAATTATTAACATTAGCATTAAAATGAAAAAAATTCAAAAATCTATAGCTGTTATTTTAGCCGCTGGAAAAGGCACGAGAATGAAATCCAATATTAATAAACTCCTTCATGAAATCTCAGGTAAACCTCTTGTTAAATATATTGCGGATACGGCTGTAGAAGCAGGAATAGAAAAAAATATCCTGGTCGTTGGAAAAAACAAAAATGAAATAAAAAGAGAACTGGGAGATAATTTTGAATATGCGGTTCAAAATGAACCCTTAGGAACAGGTCATGCTTTCGGTTCAGCTAAAAGCTTTCTTAAAGGCTTCACAGGTGACGTCTGTGTTTTAAGCGGCGATGCACCTTTTTTAACAGCAAAAATTATAAGAAATCTTATACAAAAACACAGGAAAACTAAATCCGATGCTACAATTATAACTACAATTTTTCCTGAAACCCCTCCTTACGGCAGAATAATCAGAGATTCAACAGGTAAAATTATCAGGATCGTTGAAGCAAAAGATGCAACCTTGAATGAACTTAAAATCAGAGAGGTTAATACTTCTCATTATTGTTTTAAGGCTGATGTTGTTTTACCGTTACTTTCCGAAATCAAAAGTAAAAATGTACAAAAAGAATATTATCTTACTGATATTATAGAAATATTGGCTATAAGAAAATATAAAATTGAAAATTTACAGGTAGATGATTATCACGTTGTCATCGGAATAAATAACAGAGAAGACTTATCATTCGCCCTTAAACTAATGTACCTTAGAAAAAATATTGAGCTTATGAAAACCGGCGTTTCTATAATTGACCCTTCCTCGACATATATCGATAACACTGTAAAAATTGGCATAGACACGACAATATATCCATTCACCTTTATCGAAAAAAACACAAAATTGGGAAGTAATTGTGTAATCGGTCCTTTCACAAAAATCACAAATTCTATAATCGGTAAGGATTGTCAAATTCAATACGCTTCAATCGATAACAGCACATTAGCTGCCGGGAGGATTTTTGGTCCCTTTGCCAGCCTAAAAAATGTAGGATTAGAAGACGGAAGCCAGAAGTCAGAAGTAAGAAGTCAGAAGAAAGAAGACAAAAGGAAGGAATAAGAATAGAAAAATAATAAACCTTATGTTTTTACTTGTTTTTTCATTCTGTATTCTATATTCTATATTCTAATTTCCAACATCACAAAATCATAAAAAGAGGTATGGATTATGATATTTATCTATGTTTTAGTTACTGCTGTAATAGGCTTACTTTTTGCCGGCTATCTTAAAATTAAAATTTCCAAAGCACCAACCGGCAATGAAAAAATGATGGAAATTTCTAAAGCAATACGAGAAGGAGCTATGGCTTTTCTTTTTCGTGAGTATAGAGTAATTGCTGTATTTATGGTTATAATTGCAATTATTTTCACATTTACTCTGAAAAATGGCGGTTATACTACAATTGCCTTTGTCGTTGGTGCTTTTTGCTCTGCTCTTGCCGGTTTTGGCGGTATGCGTGTTGCAACTGAAGCTAATGTCCGTACCGCTCAGGCTGCCCGAAAATCGCTTGGTGATGCTTTACGCGTTGCATTTCAATCGGGAGCAGTTATGGGTTTTTTAGTAGTAAGTCTCGGTATATTAGGACTTGTAATTATTTACAACTTTCTTGTCAGCTTGACAGGGATTGATAGTACTCTTGAAATCATAACAGGTTTTGGTTTTGGAGCTTCTTCGATTGCTCTTTTTGCACGAGTCGGCGGAGGGATATACACTAAAGCTGCCGATGTTGGTGCTGACCTGGTTGGAAAAGTAGAGACAGGTATTCCGGAGGATGACCCGCGAAATCCTGCAACTATTGCAGATAACGTCGGTGATAATGTCGGTGACGTTGCAGGAATGGGAGGCGACCTTTTTGAATCCTATGTCGGCTCTATAATAGCCGCAATAGTGCTTGGATATGCAAGTTTTGAAACAAAAATGAATGGGATTTATCTACCTCTCGCTATTGGCGGTTCAGGGATTTTGTGTTCAATTATCGGCACATTTTTTGTCAAAACTAATAATGAGAAAAAAATTCATTTTGCACTTCAATCAGGACTTATAATATCATCGATTTTAGTGGTAATTGCAAGCTGGTTTATATGTCAAAAATTCGTTCCCGAAAACGCAGTTGGTGTTTTCTTTACTATTGTAACGGGTCTCATCTGCGGTGTATTGATCGGTCTGGTAACTGAATATTTTACTTCGGCTGATTTCAATCCGGTTAAAAAATTAGCCGAATCAAGTAAAACAGGTGCTGCTACGACTATTATTGCCGGTTTAGGTCTCGGATATATCTCCACCGCTATACCGGTAATTATTATTTGTATTACTATCGGTATCAGCTATTCTCTATCCGGTCTTTTTGGTATTGCTGTTGCCGCGGTAGGCATGCTTTCTACTCTCGGGATTTCTCTTGCGATCGATGCTTATGGTCCTGTCGTTGATAACGCCGGCGGAATAGCTGAAATGGCACATTTAGGAAAAGAAGTTCGTGCAAAAACTGATGCTCTTGACAGTGCAGGCAATACTACTGCTGCTATCGGTAAAGGATTTGCTATCGGTTCGGCTGCTCTTACCGCTTTAGCTTTGTTCTCAGCATTTTCCGTTAGTGCCAATGTTTCTCTCAATTTAACCGAACCGAGAGTTATCATCGGTCTTTTAATCGGTGGCACTTTACCTTTCCTCTTTTCGGCATTCACTATGAACGCTGTAGGAGAGGCAGCTTTTGATATGATAGAAGAAGTCCGAAGACAATTCAAAACTATTCCGGGTATAATGGAAGGTACGGGAAGACCGGACTATGCAAAATGTGTTGATATTGCAACAATAGGAGCTATTAAAAAGATGATTACTCCGGCTATTATGGCAATTGCTGTTCCTCTTATTGTAGGTTATTCCCTTGGCAACAACGCTTTAGGCGGTCTGCTTGCCGGTGCATTAGTTACAGGCGTATTAATGGCTATTTCTATGGCAAACAGCGGCGGAGCATGGGATAATGCCAAAAAATATATCGAAACCGGTCAACTTGGCGGAAAGGGAAGTGAAACACATAAAGCCGCTGTTGTTGGAGATACTGTCGGTGACCCGTTCAAAGATACTTCCGGACCATCTATCAATATATTAATTAAGTTGATGACTATGATTTCATTAATTTTTGCCGGTGTTTTTACTGCAAGCGGCTTGTTTTAATCATCAGCAAATTAACAAAAATATACTTTAATAAATAACAGGGCAGCAATTTTTGATTAATCTGTGGATTTGGTAGAATTGCTGCCTTTTTTTTGTAATCATATTAAATTCTCATACTGCTTTGCGGCACCACGAAATATGAAAAAAATTATTACTTTCTTATTATTCACTCTAATAACAACATTATTCTGTACTGGCTTAAATTTCGAAAAATACGATTATGTCATCAAAAACGGAAAAATAGTTGATGGTACGGGAAATCCCTGGTATAAAGCCGATATAGGTATTACCGATGGTATAATATACAAAATCGGTAAAATTCCCGAAGGAATGGGGAAGAAGATAATCGATGCAGCCGATAAAGTTGTATCCCCCGGATTTATTGACATCCACACACATACCGACGGTATTGAAAAAGACCCGACTGCTCATAATTATATAATGCAGGGTGTTACAACGGTTATCAGCGGAAACTGCGGCGGCAGTAAACTGCCTCTAGGAAAATTTTTTAAAAAGCTTGAAAAACAGGGCATAGCTTTAAACTTCGGTTCATATATAGGCCAGAATACTATACGGTCAAGAGTGATGGGAAGCGCTGACAGAAAACCCACAGAAGCAGAAATGGAAAAAATGAAAAAGATGGTGGAACAGGGTATGATAGACGGTGCGGTTGGACTTTCCAATTCATTAAAATACAATCCGCTCATTTTTGCAAAAACGGATGAAATTGTTCAAATTGCAAAGGTTGCTGCACGCTGTGGTGGATTCTATGCAACTCATATGCGCTCTGAAGGTGAAGGAATAATTGAGTCTGTCAAAGAGGCTATCGAAATCGGAGAAAAGGCAGACATCCCTGTTCAGATTTCCCATCATAAAATTTTAAATGTTAAGATGTGGGGAGACAGTAAAATTACAATGAAGTTAATCGATGAAGCGAGGGAAAGAGGAATAGATGTTAAAGCCGACCAGTACCCTTACACCGCATCCAGTACAGGACTTGGAGTCCTTTTCCCAAAATGGGCATTTGAAGGAAAAGGCTGGAAAGAAAAAATTAAGGAACAAGCTTTAAAAGAAAAAATGAAAAAAGATATAATGTATATTATTGAAAATGAGCGTGCAGGAGATAACCTCAACAGGATACAAATCGCACATTACAAGGAAGATACTAATATAGAAGGCAAAGGATTAAAAGACATACTCGAAATGAAAGGAAAAAAAGTTACATTGGAGAATGCTGCTGAACTGGTGATAGAATTGCAGTTGAAAGGTAGAGCATCAGCGGTTTACCACACGATCTCGGAAGAAGATATAGTTAGAATAATGAAAGATCCGGCAGTTATGCACGCCAGTGATGGAAATGTTACGGAAATGAATGTCGGTGTTACACATCCAAGAAGCTACGGCACATTCCCTCGTGTATTAGGTGTATATGTCAGAGAAAAAGGCATCCTTAGCCTCGAAGATGCAGTTAAAAAAATGACCTCGATGGTGGCATCGAGAATAGGTTTGAAAAACAGGGGAATATTATCGACAGGCAATTTTGCCGATATTGTTATATTTGACCCTCTAACTATAAAAGACAAAGCAACTTTCGAAAAGCCACATCAATATCCCGGGGGAATCGACTATGTATTCGTCAATGGAGAAATCGTAGTCGAACATGGAAAAATAACAGGCAAACTCACCGGTAAAGTAATCTATGGTCCGGGAACAAAAAATTAATTAGTTCAGCAGATAATTTAAAATTTATTTAAAAACACATGCAGAGTTCATTATAACGCTGCACAGACGACCTCATCTTCTGAAAGTCTGAAAACTACGCCGCTTCTTTCTTCCAAAACTGTATATTTTTTATCTACTATTGATATTTTAACTCCGGGATATACTTTATTATATACCTTTATTTGAGCATTTTTATATTTTTGAAATTCTTTTGATATTTCTTCTTTTTCTTTTTCCAGTTCCGCTTTTTGTGTTGGTAGAACCTTTTGAATATTCTGCATTTTAGTTAATAATGCAGTCTTTTCCTTCGATAATCCATTTTTCGAGTACTTTAGCTGAATTAGCTGGTAAATTGCTTTTTTTACATTATTTTCATTTTCTTTGTTCTTTATAAAATTAAGCTCATTTTCAATCAGTTTCTTCTTCGTTTCTTCTTTAATTCCTACTGTAACTTCTGTTCTTACATTCTGATAATTTCCAAGGTTTTTTACTTCAACTCCTGCTGTTGCAATTATTTCTCCACCTATAATATAACCCCTTTTCCCCTTGGCAAGTACAAAGCCATCAGTATAAACTTTGCTGTGAAGTATAGCTTCACTAATAACAACATTACCCTTACATCGAATGTTCTGGTTTTCAACATATTTTGCAATTACACCTTTCTCAGACTCTACTATTCCCGCTCCTCTTCCGATAATCCCCTTTTGCAGTAAAACATTTCCCCCAGATTTAATTTTTGCATCTTCTACAACACCCCAAATATCAAGATCCCCTTCAACATTAACCTCGAACCCGCTTTTCACATCTCCTTTAATAAGAACAGAACCTGAATAATCTAAGTTCCCTGTGTTAAAATCAATATTTCCGATAATTACATAATCCGATTCAACTTCTACCAAACCACCACCCTTAAATAAAATATGACCATCCATTGCCGAAATTAAAATATTTGGATTTTCAGGGCCCGGCATTGTATTTCTGCCTTGCGGAAGTTGACAAATTTTTCCCTCTCTTGGAGGTATTTCTTCGTTGAAAACATTTTTACCTTCAGTCCCGGGTTTGGGTGGAATTACTTCGGCTAACTTTTGATGCTTTTTTACTCCCTGTATAAGATTTATATCCTTAAAATCAACATTCCCCTTCTCATCTTCCTTTGGTTTAATTACCCTATTTCTTTCAAAATAGTATTTAACTTCGCCATCTATTCCATCAATTGGTGGCAGTCCTTCAGCTATTAAAATACTAGTATCATATAGTTTATCTTCAAAAATATTATTTAAAAGCTCTTCATTAATACCGTAAACAACCTTATTATTCCTTAACTCTCTAATAGCATCATCATAAGTGACTTCAACACCCTCGATTGCCGGAATAATCTTTATAGAGGCTTCCATTCTACCTGAATCTACGCTTACTTCTACCCTTCCATCCCTTTTTTCTTTACTTTCTGTTGTTGAGTTATCTTCCATTTAGGCTTTATGAAATATTATTATTTTTCAATAATCGGTTAATTCTATAATTCAATTTTACAGAAAAGGAAAGAATTAATTTTCCTGAAACTTTCAGATTACACAGAACTCAATTATTACATAGAGCAACTATAATCCCAATTCTTTTAGAATCCTTTCAGATAAATCAGCAATCACATCTTTTCTATTATAAAAATTGTTTTTCAATTTACTTCGAATATCCGTTAATTTATTTTCTCTTATGCTCGTTGTTTTCTTGAGTTCTGATTTAAATTTTGAAATTATTTTATTACTGGAAATTTCTTCATCAAATAGACCTGATTTAAGCGTTTTTTTTGCTAAGGCTTCCTTTACGGCAGAATTATTATAATAGTTATTCTCTATATTTGACAACACTGATTTTATTTTTTCTTTTCTAACGTCAGGCAGGTTGGAAAGAGCTTTTTTGGCAATTGAAAATTCTGCTTTATTTTTTTGTAACGCTTTACCGGTCTTTGAAATTTTAACGGTGTCTTTAATATTGAAAGAAGTTTTTTGAGAAGGTTTAGTTTGCTTTCTTTGAAGAACCTGTGATTTAAATATTGAAATAATGCTATTTATACGCATATTTATTTACTTTTTTTATTCAATTAAGTCTATAAAATTTTTATCTCCATCAGAAGTCAATTTTCCATAACCGGATATACCGGTTCTCAACTTTTTTAGTTCTTTTAAAACTGAATCTTTTTCCTTATTTATTAATACTTTCGCTTTATCGTAAAGTTCCGTAATCTTGCTTATCACTTCAGAAATTTCAGAAACAATTCCTTTAAATTCTTCTCTTATAACTTCGAATTCAATATTATTTTCTACTAAGATTTTTTTTATTTTTCCATCAATTAAACCTAACTCTTTTGTTTTTTCTATACTTTTTTTTAAAACCTCGTCTGCTTTTTTATTTTCACCATTTTTAGTATATTTTTCAATCTGTTCGTTATAACTCAAAATCTTTGTGCAAAGCTCAAGTTCCTTTTTAAGATATTCTTCTATTTCATTTTTATAATTTATTTTAATCACTTTAGAACATTAATTAACCTGAATAATTCATAAAATTATTTATTTTTAAGAAGACTATGTTATCGATACTGAGGCAAAAGCTTCAGATATTTTTTAGTATGATTAATTTTACT
>SDBU01001146.1_pt1 | contig 38750 bp, 77 predicted proteins | sample 2277071 | NCBI WGS metagenome assembly SDBU01 (sample SAMN10397929, study PRJNA504765) | marine sediment metagenome | isolation source: marine sediment core GS08_GC12, 126 cmbsf | place: Arctic Ocean: Gakkel Ridge, Loki's castle | collected 2008 | reverse complement strand
CTTTTACCTTTGACAACCCCCAATAAGCAGGATTTATCATATCTTCACTCGTAATTGTCACCCCTACCCAGCAGTTATCAGGGAAGGGACTCCATTGAAGTAGGTTCTGAGGTTGCTTGGTCAAGAGATAGAAGCGGTGTTGTGAACACACTTTAATAAGATTTAGTACGCTCCAAGTCCATGCTTCTGGTATCCCAATGCCAAAAAGGTCACTCATATCACAAGGGAATATACCTTTTGGTTTCACTCCATGCTGTCTAGGTATGTCGCTCATCCTCTCAGGCCAGAAGCGGGGATAGAAGGGGTCGGAATAAGCTCCACCCAATTCTGCTGTCCCTTCTCTAAATGACAATTTGGCAGACACCCTAGCGTCTGGCGGAAGGTTGCGATTAGCCAGATACCTTTCCTTCAATCGCCCATGAGCCAGCCTCCGAGCATTTGGATTAGGGCAATCATCTAAAGAACCCGTGATGGGATTCCAGACCCACCCCATGGTCCCATCCGGGTTAGGATAACACTCATAATTGCTTCTATTCATTCCTGCACCTCCTGCTCCCATTTCTCCATCTGGCTTTTAGGTATACAAAGCAACACGCAAGTCTCGGTCTCTACCTCTAGGGCTTGAGGCATCAGTCTCAAGTCCCCTTCACCTGCTTTCTTTATCCCTACCAGATATTTATAAAGGTCTTTTGTTGTTATCATCCTCCCTCCAGGTCCATATCACTCGCTACTCATCAATTGTAATATCTTCACCAGCATTGAATGTACCGGCTGGTATGTCGTAATCACTATAAATACTTATTAACTTCTTTATGAATGATTTAATGAGCTTCTCCTTTCGTGACAAGAATATCTTGTAACAACCATCACACACAGGAACTATAGTTTTTTCGTCAATATCATCCGCAACTATTTCTGAACTTTCCCCACAACGGTAACAGGTAAATTCTATTTTTATCATTCTCCTATCTCCTCATATACAGTAATCAACCTGTCATGCCAAACCATCACGACATATCCACAGTATTCCCATTGCACTATAAAGTCATTCCCCTCGGTGGTCACTTGTTCCAAAAGAGGCAACAGTGCGTCTTTACCTACATGATGTTCGCTCATAACCCCAGAATATTTGTTTATAAGTCGCTCAAGACTTGCTGCAAATTTCGGAAGATGTAGGGCTTCGTCATATTTTTGCTCTAGTATCATCCTCCCTCCTAATCAACCTAACTTCCAAATGGGCTTCAGACATTCTTTAGCTTCCTAACACTAATAACCACATAGCCCTTATATGCCTTGTGTGCCTTTTCTAGGGCATCGGTTTCTGAGTAAGCAGTCAACATTCCAAGTTGCACATTCCGCTTTGACCCCTCCTTGTACCCCCTAGCTATCCACCACCCAACTTCTTGTTCCTCAAAAAATCCCTCAATTATCTCATGTCCTTCATGGCTATCAACTTCATCTGGCGCTATGTGGTATCCGCAATCTAAACACCTCATTTCACCCTTCCCTCCTACTGTATCTCCTCTACTCGGCGGAAGTTGTCATTAAGCATATCTTGTTGGGTCTTTTTGGCTGCCTTATATAGCGATTTCTCTAATCCTATACCTGCTAAGGATACCATTGGTATTGAGGGGTCTAGTTCAAATGGCAATTTTATTATTTGCGGCAACTCCTGATTATCACTCAGGAATACTCCACCAGCTGCTTTGAAGGCTTGGATGGCGACTCTAGCCCGTGATAAGTAGTGCTGTTTTATATTGATGTTTGCTTGCGTTATTTTAAGAGACCACCCATCAGCTTTCATTAAACAGTTAGCAGTTTCCTCTACTAGCTTCTCTGTTTTAGTTTCTGTCATTCCTTCCTCCACTTGTTTTGAGAGCATTTCACAATATCACTCGGTTTGATGGTGGCATCTGTTAGCATCGCACATAAATGGTCACAACCACTACACTGCCATCTCACTGTTTTTACCTGAAACATTCCTAAACCTCCTTCAATTCTTCTGATTGACAATGCCAGACTGTAGTAGCCACAAAGTTCTTAGGCCAAACTACCTCATCAAATTTGACTCCATAGATTTTATTTCCAGAGTCTCCCGTAGCTCGCTCATAGATAGTACCAATTACCCCCAATTCCTTAACCAATACTCTCTGGTGTAAACTAAATTTAGGTGTGTTCTCTATCATTCCTCACCTCCCAGTGCTTTATAGATTACCCGGAATAGAGCTGGGGCAGGGTCGTCTCCATCTAATACCAATTCTATCCAACCCCACATTCTTCTAGTAAATGCGTCTTCAAATAAGTCCTCACGAAGCTTAGGCACAGCATACTCGAACAAGTTGTTGAGGTCTATGGGTGGTTCTTCCTCACTGAGTTGCTTGCCATTAGCGTTATGCCAGGAGTTACCATCCTTGTGTAACCCACACTGTTCCCAAAACCACTGTATCTGTTTAGTTGTAGGTTGTTGGTTTTTCACGATACTCCTCAACTTTATGAGCAATTAACCAAAATGCCAACAGAAAGTCTATCCACTGTAGTAACTCTTTAGTTGACTGGTTCACTGGTTGCCTCCAGTCTCGGTGTAGTTATGTCTTCTATCCAAAATCTTCCATCCGGCAATTTACATACATTTAACTTATAGCCACAAACGCACCGTATATTCTGAGATGCTCCCCCTTTCGGGCCCAACTGCCATTTATCGCTTTTGCATCTTGGGCAAATTATATCTTTCGTTATTTGTATCACCTCTTTACCTCCTTCCCCAATGCTTCTGCTAGAGGGATTATATTGTCATCAAACTCTTTTAAGGCTACATCCAATGAAGTTTCCCATGTGATAGTGGGGTCAGATTGTTGCTTGATTTGTATCCCTCTTAACATAGCCTTGATTTTCCATAAGAAATGCTTCTCAATCAGGGCAAGGTCATATTTCTTGGCAAGGTTTTTTAGCGTCCAAACTGAATATTCCCTACAATCTTCTTTCGACCTCTTGTGTTCACTTGTTTCAGGCATACCTTCCCACTCTACATCTGAAGTATTCTCAAGGCTTTGCGCTAAATCCTCCACCAGCTTCTCAACCTGTTTGTTCATCACTAGCCTCCCATACCCCAGGTTACTTTTTAGTGGCTTTAGCTTTACAAACTCTGCATTTCTGTAGTTCGGGAGAGCCACCCCCATCAAAATATCTGACCCAACCGTAGCCGTCACAATTTTTACAGTTGTTTATTTTCTCCTGGTTCATTTCACTCCCTCATCTTTCTTGAGAGCTTGCAACTTTTCCTTATTGATAAGTAGATATTCATTTCCTAAGTTAATCACACCACCTGTGCTATCAGGTGTTCCAACATTAGTATTGGAGTCGTAATGCTTTTCTGTCCACTTAACCAAAGTTCCTATCTTCTTAAATATCCTCTCCACCCTAGCTTGGCACTCAGCCTCAATCTCGCCCACTCTTTTCTCATACTTGGTGGCTATCTTATCCGTAAAATTAGCTTGCCATTCCTCTGTCAGCACTGTCTCTTCCCATGTCTTATGTTCGGTTTTATCTTCCATTGTTCCTCCTCACATTCTTTCCTCTAGTAAGCACACTGCATACATTTCATCCCGTTTTGCACGCGCTCATCACCAGGTCTATATTCGCCACATTCTAAGCAGGTATTCTCAGGCAACTTCACCTTGAATAGCTGGCAGATTTGGGTGGCGGTATTCTCTATAGTTTGAGGTGTAATATACTGTGAAAATCCATCAACCAGGGAAGCCCTTACCAGTATCTCCTTCACTGCCTTAACCTTATCCTCTGATATGTGCTGGCGGAAGAGGGAGAGGATTTGGTCAGTCTCGTCTCTTATATCACAGAAGCAATCAGGAAATGGAGTTTCAGGGATGTTGTACTTGCACTCCGCACAACCTTTATTTTTTTCGGCAAAACAACAGATTATCCTTGCTATCTTTTCTCTCAACTTCTCCATGTTAGTCCTCCAGTTCAGTAATTCTTTCCCTCAAGCCACCATCTAACATAAGGCAATTCACGATTATGCCAACAGTGAGGCATGGCATCCTCTAATTTCCCAGCCTCTGAGAACTTCTTAGTTTTCTCCCACCATTTCCCTTCGTGATAAATCGCCCTTTCGCGTGGGTATCCCCACAATGGAGGGGAGCTTGAATATCCTTGTGATATAAGCTGTACCTCGCTTCGTACGGGATTAGAAACTCCACCCTTCTCAAATCTCCCACAGTCTCCGCATTTCACGCATATCTCGCCATAAGTCCAATCAGGGTGTTTACACTCTTCTACTGGCGCAAAATCTACATGGCTTGTCATCTTATCCCTCCATTACTTTACCCTGGTGGGGCTGGGCTGCTTGCTAGCTTCTTCTCTACGGTGGGTAACGCATTGTATTGCTTTATTTACTTTACCGCCGTGTGACTTTTTTCTACCCACCTATTCCTCCTTCTTCTCAATTGTAACATCTAGGGCAAACAACATCTGTATCCAGTATGCAGTCCTCAGTGCTTTGTTTACTGGCTTGGTCATATCTAGCTTGTCAGACCTTAGCCATTCCCCTAGCTCCTTAAGGAACATGCCTCTTTCCTGTGGACTTACCTCATGCTTGGTTTCTGCTATCCCAGGTGCGGGTGCAGGGTTGGCTGGTGGTAGTGCAGGGGAGGTTGCTGTGGGTAGGCCGCTTGCCACTGTAACCGCACTGTAAATGTATTCCTTCCCGTACGCCTGTGCTAAATTTAATTGGATCGCCACCCCTGGCTTTATCATCTCAAAGTATTTTACTCTCTTATTGGACACCTTGTGGGCCCCTCCCCCCTTGTCGGTAAAGAGCATGTCATGGTAATCATTCTCCTCGACCGTATCTACTACTATTATTTCAGTCCTTGTAATTTCTACTTTTTCCGGCATTTTATCCCCTCCCTTTTATTTTGCGGGGCATACGCCCAATTGCTAGCCCGAATACCCAGGGGGCTAGCCTCCCTAGTGGGATGTTCATAAATAGCCACCAAGAGAACTTCCTCATCTCTATTTCTCCTCTGGGGCTGGATAGCGTTTAGTTAATTCGCCCACCAACTTGTCACTCTCGGCAAGTATCTCTTCCTGTAAGTATCCTATCCCATCGACAGTACATTCCCATGTCTTGACCCCTTTGGTAGAAATACTAACATTGATTCGATGTCTAAGACTTTTTGTGATTTCAACTTCTGGCATTGTTCCTCCTTATTCCACCCTTGATAAGCTTAGCGAATTCCTTAGCATCAGCTCCTAACACCCACGTTATAAAGCCCCAACTATCGTCGGGGTATGTATCCCCCAATCCCGTCTCGTTATAGTCGACACGCTTTGCTTTACATGTTGGGTGTGCTAACAAGGGTTTTTGCAACTTAGCCTTTGCTTCTTGCTCGTTCAAACCTGTTGATAATTGAATCTCGTCACCTAATCTAGGCATTATCCGTCTCCTTTCTTTACTTTCTCCCAATCCAAGTCCACTGGCTCATATACTGGAATACCTTGGAGCCTCGCAGCCTCCTTAATCCGCTTTACAATCCTGTCATAGAGTTCTTTGTCGTTCATTTTGCCTCCTTTCGCAATTCGGGGTTCTCATAGATATTGCCGATGACTAGCCATTCGTTGCAATGTAAAATCGTTTCTAAGAACTCATACCTGTCAATCTTTCCGGTTCTGCGGTCATACCCTTGCGTGCCCTCTACATACCAACCAACCCCTGCTTCGGAGCAGTAGTAATCCCCACAAGCACAACCCCATTCACCAAACTTCACCACTCCGATGCCATACTTCATGCTATTTACTGTATCCGTTTCCCAAATGTTGCGCAGTTCGAGTATATCCCCCTCATATTCTCTGACTTTATTTTTATCAAATAGGGTGGTGAACATCTGGCTGTTCTTCAATGCTTCTGATGGCGAACTCAGATTAGTTTCGGGCCCGATAAAGGCATCATCAATAAACCCCCAATAATGCCAGCGGTGAAACTCACCCCTTAGAAATACAGCTTGCCTAAACAACAGCTCATTCATTTTGCCTCCGCCATAATCTCATCATGTCTACACTCATTAGCAGACCAGAAGTAGCAGTTCTGACAGTGAATCTTATCAAGTCCCATCGGGCAGGTGGTTTTGAAGTCCGGGCAAACAATCCCTTTACACTTCCCATAGTCGGTACAGAAGGCGCAACAAGACATCGGTTCGTGCTCACCTAGATGGAAACAGAGATGGCAACACTGTCGAAACTTACACCCCTTGGCTATTTCCCTGGCCTTGTCCTGACTGATTAAGTTCATTCTTCCTCCGTAGTCTCCCCTGGTAGTAGTCCCCCCGTAGGCACTCGGTCGCCATAACGTGATTTCTTAACCTCTTTCAGGGCTTCGATGCCTAGCTTGATGCCTTCCTTTTCAGACTCCTCAAGCCGAACATTGAAGGTCGTTAATACGTTACCGCAAAGTTCGATTGCCTTTTCTATTTCCATTCCTTTAACTCTCCTTATTAATCAATTTCTCAATGGCCAGGCAGAAGGCTAGAGACACTTTATCGTTGGTTGCCGAGTATGTGAAGCATGTATTAGAAATAACAACCTTTGGCCGCTTGCCCACTACATAGTGAATATGGATATTGTAGCCCCTCTTGGTAATTTCTGGCACCAGCCACTCCTCACAGGCATCTTGAGATTGGGGGAAGTTGGGTAACTTAATTTGTATAAGCATCCCAGGTGGCACCCAGAATTTATCACCACGCCTCCACTTTAATCTGCGTTCATACCAACTGTCTGCTATATGAGTGCCTTCATAAAACCCTGCAAACTCAGCCAGCTTCTTGCTTAGTTCTTGCTCGTCTATTTCCATTTTTTCCCTCCTAATCGTGGATTGGGCAGTGCAAATTCCTGCCCATAAGGTCGGCCACATTGCAGACAGAGTTTATACCACCCCGTTGCAAGGTCAAAGTCTTCAAAGATATTACCGCTACACCGGGGGCATCTAGTATCTACTGCCACTGTCGGCACTACCAGGAGTTCCATCATATCCTCCCAACTACCCGTAGAAACTTCCTTAAATTCTGCCTAGCTCCATGCCAGAAAACATTGCCATCCCATCGGATATTTAATTTGGGTTCTTTGCCATCATTTCCCTTGTAAATCATTGGGAACACATTCACATTATAGGAAGCCAAAATCTTCATCCTCTCTAACGCAGTTTCATCGCCATTGAAACCAACAAGAACATAGAACGATAACTGCCGAGGAGTGAATTCTTGCCTGAGAAGTGATGTAATATTTTTTCTGACTGTCTGTTCATAACCAATGTGGTCGAAGGCAAACCTCAGCGTTTTGACATTAACTCGCTTGAGATAACGCACATTGTCCTCATTGACCAACCTGATGTCCAAACCTTGATTGAAGTCAACCCCTACTCCTTCAGCTATTAGGTCGTCCATAGTTTGTCGCCAGTTAGATGATGCCAGAAGGTTATTATCCAATAGGACTATCTTCTTATGCCGACGATTCCAGAACTCGTAGATGCGAGCCACTGGTTTGATATCGCCTTCCTTTTCAGGGACGATGCACCAAGGACACTTCCGGATACATCCCCTAGAGGTGAAGCCTAAGCTAAAATCCACAGAGGGGTATAGAGAGTAGTCAGGTGTAATATGCTCTACATCGGGGGGAAGCGTTGCTTTCAGGTCGATGCCTGACCCCCCAAGCAGAGCATTAGCGGGGACGTGTTTAATGGAGCTAGTATTCCAAGGGAAGACACATGAGGCGTAGATAATGTCACTCCTAACCAATGGGAAATTGAGAAACACCTCGTCTCCTTTTGCCTTGTGGTAAGCTGATAGCTTCATCAACGCCAGATTAGGAAACTGGCGTCTCCGAGTAGAAACATCTAAATCCATAAGTAAGACCTTCATATCCGTCCCAGCTTCATCAACAACCATATCCACTGCCTCTTAGTGAGTTTCAGAGGGATGATTTCTAAGAAGGTCAGCAGCCGGATAAATATGTTCATTGCAGTTCGGGATAATTTAGCTCGTTCATAATATCCCCAATCCTCTCAGATAACCTCAGTATCTCTACAGAGTGCTCTCCAGGGTCGGTTGTTTCGTACAACTTCTCGCGCCTATCTTTCAAGGTTTGCAATTCCGCCTGTCTATTAGTTTTCATTTACCCTCCCTTTGCAATATCCTATTGCCTTAACCTTTCATGCCCCCTTGTTGTGTCTCTCAGGGCTTGCGGTGGGTGTTCCAGTATCTTTTCAAGGCGTGATATTTCAGCTTGAATAGTCTTTAAGTCTTTAAGCCCTGATTCCCTTACGTGTTGCTGGATGAGAAATTTAAGGGCGTTGCAAATGCTGCTAAAGTAGCCTTCAGTTCTCCAGGCTTCATACTTCTCGTTGGTCTTTTTGCGGGTAGCCATGTATTTACGCAGAAGTATGATATTCATTGAGTCTGCTACTATCTTGTAATCTCTCCCAATCTGCATCTTCCTTCTCCTTTTATCTATCAGACGCCTTCTGTCGTGCTAAACTTGCTCGTTCCCGCAGCCTTTCTGTAGTAACCAGGTGTTCTTGCAGTTGAGCAACTCTTTTTAGCAAGATGTCCTCGCAAGCAATAACGCTGTGCTCTTTCTCTTCGGTGTAATACCACCCACAAAGATGACACTGTAGTTGTAGTTTAGAGTTTAAGCCCTGGCTCATTTTGTTCATCTCTCTCCTTCCCCTTATAGGGGCTAACCTAAGTACCACATATACAAGGATTATGCCCACATCTATTACAAGGCTCTGAATTGCCAATAGCTTTATTAGCACATTCAGGGCAGAGTAAATCACCCATGAAATCATAAGCCCCAACTTTCCCACAGTTATCACATACTTCTTTCTCATCAAATGGTACTGTTCTATCTGACATTTCCTTCTCAAGATAAAAGTCAAGGTAGATGGTATCACATTCCTTTCCCCTCAATTCGCTGCAGGTATAACATTTTTGTTTCATCTCTCAACCTCATCTTCCTCTTCCTTCCTTACCGGATAATCCCAGCCATGGTAAAAGGCTAGTTTCATAAACGCCGTTAAAATCCGCAGCATATCAAACTCTACCCAGTATTCCATTATTTTGACCCCTGATAGAGTTGGAATGCTCGTTGCTTAGAGAAGTGATAAAGATTACCTATTTCCTGGAAGGTATATCCATCCCCTTTTAATTGCTTAACAATATATCTTATTAGACGTGCGTTATGGTAGAGATTGCACTTATTGCTTGTCTGTCTTTGGTAACTCCGGTAATAAAATCTACCCGATTTTGAAACCGTCCTCTCGCTCTTTATTGGTTTGGATAGGATAATATATAAAGGTCTTTTCATTTGTATCTCTTAACCCCCATTGTTTCGACCTAACTCTATATCACTCTCTACTTCGTTCCCCCAAGCATCCCAACCCTCACGCTTTTGCCTGGCAAATAACTCAAGGCGTGGCTCAGGAGTGTTGTTTTCTATGGTTTTGTAAACTATCTGAGGCTTGACCGAATGAGTAGTTAGTTTCTCTGTGAATAATGTCGGTATAAAATTGCCTCTTTGATTAACATTTATCTTTCCCCTATACCCGTATAGAAGGAACTCCGTTCGTCTCGTAAATCCGCAAAGAGACATACCATTAGTTTTGTCCCAGGTTAATAGGCAATGATATTTGAACCCCCACTCTTTAACTACCCTAAAAGCGTCAGGTAGCCATTTGTGGGTAGTCCATAGGAACAAACTACAATCATTAGCGAGGCAAGAATGCAAGTCTATTCCTAGATTACATATTTCCTGTAAGCTCATGGTGGGATAAGGCATCTCAACCTGATTCGGTCTACGCCTTAATTTTATAAAACCCATTTCCCAAGGTGGGTCAGCATATATTACTTGATACTTTCTCACTTCTTAGCCTCCATTTATGGTGATAGTAAACTCTGTTTCACCCTTTAAGTATTTCCGCCATTGTGGGGCTACAAGAGCCTTGGTTTGACTAGAGTGTTTGCTTATGATAGCGTTGGCAAGGCTTATCACCCAGCGCCCCTCTACTTTTTGAAACTTAATCTTCACGTGTCCTCCTTAGTGCTTATATCCTTCATATCTTGTATTGCTTGTTCTCGTGCTGCTTCATAGCTCATACCGTTCAGTATATTTAGGAGTGTTAAGCCATCCAGGTTGAACTGCTTTTCCTCTAACGTCTGTGGCTTGGGATAGACTGCTACGGCATAGTTTCTTTTAGTTGTCATTGTCCCTCCTTTCAGTGCTTATATCCTGGTGGCTAGGCAGGTGGGTGTTTATTTTAGTATGGGTTACTGCATCCTTGCTCATATCCGCAGGCTTGATAAAACCTATTGCGGTCAAACGATTCATTTTGCTTTTCTAGGTAGTCAGCAAAATCTCTAGCGATATTCTTTAGTATTTCATTAACTATCTGGCTGTGGCTAAATGTTATCCCATCGGCTTCAGGGCTTACGATATACGGATGTAGGATTTTGGCTATGGACTCGAAATGCTTTTTAGGCATCATGGTCTCTTAGCTCCTTCCTACCCGCCCAGCTATCAGGACATAAACTATTTAATTGTTAAGGTGCTATGTTCGCTTACTTATTTACCTTTTCTGTGTGGCCTCAAGCCCTCACGGATAGCCCAATTAAGCCAGCCATTCAATGTTACCTTTCTCCTGGATAACCGGCGTTTGATTTCCGCAAGTGTACCATTCTTTACTCGGACTGCTAATACTGTACTATCTTTTGTCGGCATGGGGTTTACCTCACAGGGTTTACCCTATGTTACCACGCCTTTTGCCCTTTGTCAATACCCTATTTTGATATTCTTACCCAACATGCTATGTTACATAAGTCAGCATCTTTAAGCTAGTCATTTTCCCCAATAAAAAAAGAACCCGCCCATAAAGAGCGGGTAATGGTATTATTAACTTAACTTGCTAGGGGGGCTAGAATTGGCTCTCAGAGAGCCTCAAGTATCTTGCGTGCTATCCTCCGTTGACCATCCGCAGAGCTAGATTTATGGCTTGCTCCACAACTACATTGCCCCCGGATAGCACAACAACAAGAAGGAGTAGCCATTTAACAAAGACCTTCCTTGGGACACAGCCAAACATGAGCCCCTTTTTGCAGGGCAATTCTGCCACGGTGCCATTCATAGTCTTCAAGTGTTCCCTTATCTCAGGAACATCACCCTTATCTCCGTACTGATCGCCATACAGGTGGTCTTTCAGTTCTTTGAGTAGTTTGTAGATTTCATCATCAGACATAACCAACTCCTAAATCTATCGCTTTCTCCAGTCCCCGATTGCTCGTTCTATCCCAAATAGGATGATTAGAGCGGCCAACACAATCTCGGTATACAGTATCCAGCTAACCCGTTCCAGCAATATAACCTCGCCATATTGAAACAGACGAATGAATATGTGTAGACTCAGAGCACCGAATACGATTATAAGGGCATCTCTTATTAGCTCAATAAACCATTTGACCATTAACCCACCTTCACCATCATAAACTCTGGTGAATAATTGCCAAAAGTTTCAATATTCAAAGCTCCACCACTATCTTGAAATACTCTAACTTCAACGAAATCAGTAGCTAAGAAATCATATAAAGTTGATACTGACATTGGCCAAACTTGATTATCTCTTGGACTATCCCTTACTACCGCTATAAGTGTTACTCCATTTAGAAAGATTCCAATTTCCCTAAAATTGACAGCATTTTGTTGCCATTGTACAGTAGCAAAAATTGCATATTTGCCCGCCGTGATACAGGTTAAACGACTAGGATTAACACCTAGATCATGAATAGTGTCATTATCAAATCTCTCAGAATTGAATGTTAGGATTAAAGGTACTGCGGTGGCAGTAGCTTGATTTGCATTATGAAAAACTCTAGCAGCTGGCATACCATCATAAAGTTGAACCTGATTATCCCGTATAAAGGTATTCATTATAGCTGCGGTGACCAGTTCACCGACAACCCAAGTTCTTGGAGCCGACCAAGCCAATGTAGTACCCTCCTTGCCATTTTACCGATTATTTGGTATAATATGGCTATGAAGACTAAGCAAATATGCCCCGTATGTAATAAGGAATTTACTAGAATATGGGCACAGAAAAAGCATTCACCCATTCATTGTAGCCGTGCTTGTGCAAACAAATCCCCGGGTCGTATGACCGATGAAATAAAAGCTAGAATGGGGATGCACGGTTCTAATAACCCAAACTGGGGAAAAGGACAATGGTTACAAAGAGGAAGTAAAGGGGACGCCTATATGCGAGTATGGATACCGCCTGAACAGCGCCATCTTTACCCCACCTGTAGAAAAGGTTATGTTTCTCGCTCTCATATTGTCTGGAATCAAGCCCATCCCAATGACATAGTTAAAGCAGGAGAGATTGTTCACCATATTGATGGCGATTCATTAAATGATATTCCTGAGAATCTACAGAAGTTCGCTTCGCAAAGCCCTCATGCTCAAAACCATTCTAGGGAATTGGTTAAAATAAGACCACGAAACGATAAGGGGCAATTTATTTAGCTCACCTCCAGCAGTTCGGCTTTATGTGCTTCGTTCTCAGCCTTGAGTTTGGTAACCGTTTCACCAGGATACCAATTACGGTTTAATTCAGGCCGCTGTAATAGGGCAAGTTCAATAGCCTTACGAGCCTTTGGGAATATGTGCCGCCTGTATTTGTGCTTATGCCCTGCGTTGAAACAGGAGCCGCACATAAATAAACCTTCGTCAAAGGCCAGCACCGCCCCGTTACATTCACAGTCAACCACCCAGCGTCCATGATTGACACGGGCTAGTACCGGCGGATTGTCGTCAATGCCAGTCTGTGGTAATAGCTTCTTGGCCATCTGCGGTATTATCGCTGCTTGTTTATAAGCCTCCCAGGGCATTCCAAAGTAAAGGTTTCCTGTAATCATTCGTCACCTCTAATACGCCAGATAAGTGGATACGTCTAGTTCGGAAAAGCCCACCACTTCTAATACCCAATACTGCTGACTGTCAGCATCGCTCAGTTGCCAGAAAGTAGTCCACTCACGGTTTACCAAATCAATGTCATGCTCAATACCTTCTATATGGTAATCGCTATCTATCCCCGCCTCGTTGCGCCTGACGGTTATGCGGTCGCTAATCTCCCTGCCCAGGACTTGAGGCCAAAGATTGCCCGGATCCCGCTCCGGAATCTCCTTTAGCAAACGATTCCGCAGGGCTGGGTCTTTGTATCGCTTCAACATATAGTCGGCCTGGTCTTTGGCCTCATTGTCGGTGGTCATCAGTAGAGCTGTGCGTGATAGGCTTCGCTTGCCATAAGCGGTCTGACTGGTGGCATCGGTGGCACTTTGCTGCGCACCGCCGTCCCGTGTTATACGTAAGTCGTTGCGTATATCGTCGCTGCCGTATCTAGGTTCCATACCGTGATAAAACAACTCGCCCAGATCATCGCCAAAGGTAGCCACACTGACTTGATGGTTTAATAGTCTATGATGCCTGTCCTCAAACTGAACATCCCCATCACCCGCTATATAGACAATGCCCAGTTCCGATCTCTGCACTAAGAATAGGTGTTCCATAGAGTTTACATTAACCTGGGCACCAGTGGCTATCATAAGACTCTGTCCAGCATCCAAGTCTCGGAGCCCGACGGGCCAGCCTAATTCGTCAAGTACGTTGCCCACCCTGGTGCCGCTTAATTCCTGAATCTCCCCGGCATTATTAAGATCATAGTTTGATAGGTTGTTAATCAGGTCGGCACAGTCTGGCTTGACTATCGGCAAAAGCCCGCCCGTTGTTTCTAACCAATCGGGGTTCCAGTCCTCAATAAAGCCAGTGTATAACGGATAAGGAACAGCATTATATGTAGCTATGAGATTGATACGCTTGCCTGGTAAAACATTGGGGAAGTAGGCTCCTCCTGCATTAAGAGGCCAGTAGTTCCCCTGAAAATTCTTTAACTCCAACGACATACTTCCCGCTTCCATGCGATCAAGTTCATGCTGGCGGCCGCGCTTGATACGGATTCTCCGTACATCAGCCGTGATAGTTGTCCAAACAGGTGCGGCATCCATCGGGTCACTAGCAAAAGCTATTCTTAAAGTTAAAGTCGGCCATGCCATTATGCCAACCCCAATGCTACATTACGGGACTTCCGCTTCAACAGGTTTTCGTAGATAACTTCGGTCAACTGTTCCTCTGTGATAACCGACCCTTGAACTGTCACATTTATGATAGTTCCACCACCTCCGAATACTTCACCACCTAATGCCATCACTGGCATAGGCTGCCCGAATGGCCCTGCTACGACACCGCCGCCATGTAGTGTTTGGCGGGCGGCAAAATCCTCTTTGGGCACCCATTCCCCATTAACACGCACGTGGGTATCAAATCCAGGCTTCGCCCCACCAAATCCTCCCATTAACTTGGTGATGGCTAATACTGCACCACCAGCTATAGCAATACCAACCGCCAGTTTTATCCACCCAGCAGGGCCAGAAAGAGAATGGAATATAACCAAAGCAAGATTTACAGCTTGCATTGCGCTGGCTATCTGTGACATGGCAAATACAACACCACCAATCCCGATTAAGACAGCGGCCACTTTTAGCAGTTGTGGTATGAGGTCTTTATTTGCTTCTACCCAGTCTTTGAAAGATTGAATAATAGGCTTCATCTCTGCTATTATCTCATTGAACACAGGAAGTAAAGTAGCCCCTATTTCCTCCCCCATTACCTTTAATTCATTGAATAAGACCTCAAACTGTCGTCCTACACCCTTGTTCATTTCCTCGTAGGCTTTATCAACGGCTCCGGCAGCCCCCTCTGTGGTGGCCACCAAGTCCTCGGCAAAGGTCTTGGCATTATCGCCGGTTATGCTCAATACAGCCCCTAATGCTTCCACGCTGCCAAACATCTTGCCAAGACTTTCCAATGACCCACCCGCGCTATCTCTGACCATATTGACAGTACCCGCCAACCCCTCCTCTTTAAGCATAGCCTCCCCTGAGGCATAACCCATTTCCCTGATTGCATCTGCCATACTATCAGTAGGTTTAATGATAGCCTGTATAGCCTGGCGCAATTGAACCGTGGCCACTTTGGTAGGCACGCCCTGTTTGGTAATCGTTGCGACTGCGGCGGCTACCTCCTCAAACTTTACCCCAGCGGTGGCCGCTATCGGGGCCACCTGAAATATAGCCGCACTCAATTGCTCAAAATTAGTCTTGCCCCGTTTCACTACGGTAAACATCACATCGGCCACTTTGCCAGCGTCCTTTGACGAAATCTTAAAGGCGTTTAATATCGTGGTCAGGCCATCGGCTGCCGTTTCGGTATCGGTGACACCAGCCACGGCGGCCTTTGCCGCCACCTCTAATACATTGATAGCGTCAGCAGCGTCAATACCGGCTGATACTATCTGATAAAGGGCTCCGCTCAGTTCGGTGCTTGACTTGCCCACGGTTTTTGCCACATCTTGCACTTCACCTGATAATTGCTCAAAGCCCTCCTGGGATAGTCCTATCATAGTATTGACTTCTCGCATAGCGCCTTCAAAGTCAGCGGCACTCTTACCCAGGGCAATGAGTCCGCCACCCAGGGCAGCCCCAGCAGCCATCATACCTATGCCCGCCTTCTTAAACGTGCCTGACATACGTTGCATAGTATTGCCAATGCCCTTTAGTTTGGAGGTGGCTTTATCGTCAACACCTACCCGTATTTCAACATCTGCCTTTGCCATTTTATATCAGCTTCTTTATTATTTTACTTACATTGCTTTGAGCTTTAACTGTCAACAAAGCTCCTACTTCTTCCCTAGTAATGTTCGGATTAGTTGGCTTAAGGAGATGGTAAACTACAATTTTGAGTATCTTTGTTCTAGGTTTTGACCAAACTTCCTCCCAGCTTAAATCAAAGTCGTCCTCTACACCTTCCATTATATTTGCATCCAATACTGGTAACTGATACGTTTTGCCATCTCCCAGCACCACGTCCACGCCCTTTTGTTGCTCTATCATATTAATCGTCACCTCCAATTGCTTGGGCTCATCTCCCACAAACTGCTCCGGCTTATACTTGTGTGTCTTATCGCTTGCCAGGGTACATATAACCTGGCCGATGCGATACTCAATACGGTATGCCTCACATCGCCTTTGATAGTCAATCTCACTTACCAGGTAAACCAGTCGTCGGTAAGGCAACTGCCCTATGTATTCCAGTGGCCACCCCGTATGAGTGGCCACTGTTACTATCATCTGGCTGGTTCTCATTATGTGGTTGGCCACTCTAGCGCATGAATACCTTGGAAATCGTAGGCGTAAGTTACGATACCGTCTACACTTGAGGCTGGTCTTACGTTAGTTATAACGACCTGCCCTCGCCAGGCTGCCGTAGAAGGCCCAGGCAATGCAACCTCAGCCTCCATCAATTCTATCGCTACGTGATTCCCAATAGCTAATGGAGGCCCATCTTTGAAACCGTCGAACGAGCCTGACCATTCCTTCTGTGTAACCATGAACACCTTATCCTGTCCATCACTATATGCAGAGGTATCCTGCACATTAGCCACTACATCTAATGACCATGCTCTGATACCAACTATCTGCCTGCCGGCCAATATATGGTCTAGCCAAATAGTGCCGGCCCCAGGGTCATTCGCTATCAATTCAAGGGAAACAGAAATCGGCAATGTTGCTGCCGTAAATGCACCGGTTACTACAGGACAAAAACAGAATTTCCATATATTTATTCCTAATATGGGAAGGCTACACTCTACTTCAGGGCTGACACTCATAGCATGATTATCTATCTGTATTCTGAAGTCATCTAATGCCGTTGTCCCTACGGAGCACTTTGACCAACAAAACAACACCTGTTGAGCCGCCAAAGTACCAGGGGCTATTACCTCCGAACCTAATATGTCACCAACAGCCAATGGTGCGGCCATAACAAACTTGGCTGAAGCACTACCTACCTTATAATCTGTAGTATCAGCGGTAGGGGTTACGTCTCCATCTGAGAACTCGTCCCAAATATCCTCGCAATCTTCTACCACTACATCGCCGATATAAACGTTGCCGCCATAACCAGGTATTCTTGCCATGATACACCTCCAATGTAAACTTTATGTGGTCGGGATGGTTACTAATGTGCCGGTACCTTGGAAATCGTAAGCATACGTTACAATGCCGTCAACGGAACTGGCAGGGCGGATATTAGTTATGTAACCATTACCTTCCCATTTTTGAGTCGCTACAGCACTATCCTCATGAAGGTCAAAGAGGATTGGCGTACCAAGAGGAATCGGAGCACCATCTTTGAAACCGCTGAATGAACCGCTCCATTCCTTTTGGCCTACGATGAAAGTCTTATCCTGCCCACCGTCATAACCTGAACTATCTAGGGGTGCCGCCACATAATCAATACTCCACTCTCGGATTCCTACAATAGCTCCAGGTGCGTCTACTTGCCCATCATAACCAATTACTCTAGCCATTTTGTGCCTCCTTTAATTAGCCCTCTGTTCCTTGAGGGCAGCCTGAAATTTCTCATGTCCTGGTACTATAATGCCGCCAGGTGTCTGTTGCCGCTCCACCTTAATTGAAGTCACGCACCACATATAGAAATTCAACATCTCTAAATGTAATTTGCAAAACGGTGGAGAGCCTTTGTATGGCATACCCGGCACTGGTTTGTCAATTATGATATTGATTTTACACGGCGGGTATTGACACTTTACAAGTTGTTTATCCTCTGGTATTTTGCGACCATTATCCTTGCTCACTTGTCACCTCCTTTTAGCCCCAGATAGAAAGTTCAAACTCAGTCGAAAGATATACAATACCGCCCCATGCCATACTACCTACCCCCAGATTGCGTGTCAGTTTACAAGTATCAGCCGAGCCGTTAAGTGTTCTATCTGCATGAATAGCAGCAAAAACCGATTCAGCCCCTACTGCCTCTATATAATCCAGTATTTCATTAAAGGCCGATGGGGTATCCTGCTTGGCTATACAGATAACAATGCGGTAGGTCAAATCATAATGAAGGTCAAAGGCAGCGGCATATTCACTAACACCCGGTAAAATCAAAGCACAGGGCAATTCAAGGGTATCTGGTAGTTCACTAGGAGCATAAACCCGTAGCCCCGCTATAGTATTTAACCTGACTTTGATGCCCAACCCAATTGCTTCAATCCCCATTAGAACTTATCCTCAATGTCCTTAGCTATACTCCTTGCAGCCTCGCCCATTTTACCCGCCAACCACTTCTTAACATAACTGAACATACCCTCGCCTTCACCAATCTTTTTAGAACCACCTTCCATGTGGCGGGCATCCATTTTGGAAGTACCTGTTTCCAAATAAGGTATATAGCTTGAGCCCGGGCCTGAACCGTGCGTCACTATGGCCTGGAATGAGGCGTACTGTATCGGGGTAGCAGCTATATTAGACCTGGCTGTGCCTTCAGCTACCACGGTAGCTTTGGTTAATTCCCCCTTGGCACTCATAGCTAGTTTCTTAATACCCGCCTCGGCTGGTTTATTGACCGTATCTTTAGAGGCGAGGCTTTTTATTAGCTTCTCAGCCCCTATTAGCTTGATAGTCATGCCTATACCGGACATTTTCTCTCCTTGACAAGTGAAGCGGTAAAGTTTATAATCGGATTGGAGGTGATGTTATGGGTTATGAAGTATTAGATGAATACGAAAAACAATTAGCTGACTGTGTAGCCTTCTGGAAGTTTTTCCTTATTGCTGTAATATGTGCCCCCATAATACTTCTCGTCCTATTTTGTCTTTGGAGGTGATATAATGGAAGATAAGTTAATAGTGCTTGCTCAGGTATCCTCTGATATTGCAGACATTGACCCTATAACAATCAAAGAATGCCTGATTAAAGAGGTAAAGGATGCCTTATCCTCAGCTCTGAAATTTGGTATTCATCCCATTGGTGAACCAGAGTTCAAAAGTTCTTTTTCTTTTGATAGTGAATGCCAAGGCATTACACTTTATCGCTTAGTTCAAAGAACAAGAGGTAATAGATTCGGTTATTTTTTGGAACGAATATTTAATGCCAGACACTTTCCTTGGCATTATCTATTGAGGAATTTACCTCTTAAACATACCTCATATAATCCTGTATCACACCCTTAACGTAGGGGTCTTCGTCCTTGTAAGCTACTACCATCCCCGTCTCAGGGCTTCCTACGGCATCCTGAAAGGCTGAATCCTTCCGTTTCCATGCCCTCATAGCCAACACTAGAGTAGCTTCATAAATGGGGGCTGGAACCTCGTAGATACTTATGGCGGTATTCAGCACATGGTTAGCATCGGTGGTTCCGTTTACACCACGGACAATGACGCAATCTGTAGCATTGGTCACACTTTCGATATAGATTTGCTCTAATTGTATCCGTAGCGTCATACCCGCACCCAGGCTTGTGGTAGAAGTAACTGTCAGCGTAGTACCGCCGGGTGCCAAGGGGTTATTCTGTACAGTTTGAGAGCTCGTATAATAAGGTGTGGCACTCACGCCATCCCCATAGCCGAATACGCCTATTATCTCCACCGCTCGCTTGTCGCTACCGAATGAACCGTAATTGCTATTAGGTGATAATTGTAGCCAGGAATATGGGAACTTGTTTATAGGGTAAAGGAGATAGTCGCCGTAAACTGCCGCGACATAGGGGGCCATCGTAACCTCAAATATGCCATCCCCGGTCAAGTCCAATTTCACGCTATCAACACTTAGCAGATCGTCAATTATCAGGTGGTCGGCCTTGCCGTCATAATATCTTGTGGCTTCATCACAATAAAAAAACCGATGACACCGCCTGTCTATATGTCTACTAGCACTCTCCAATAATCTGCGGAACGGAACCTGCGCCGTGTTGGTGACTATGTTGGCATATTCGCCACTCTTGAATGTGGTGACGTCCGCGTAGGCATTGAGCATAATTTACTCCTTGACAAGTGCCCCCTCAGGGTATACTATTTATTTGGAGGTGATGTTATGGCGAAAACTTTTTCAGCTAAAATCTGTCCTGTATGTGAACCTGCTGAGATTACTACCCTTGAAGATATGGGCAAACAAAAACGGGTTTATCTGTGCTCCAATCCGATCTGCTTAGTTCGCTACGAGTGTAATGTTTCATACGAGAATACATTCGAAGGTATGCAAATCCCATTGAAAAGCCCAGTCAATTAGGCATACCTTATTAATCCTCACCCGACTTCAAAGGTTTCTGATACGGCCAGCCATCGAACGGGCACCACAGTTCCCCGGTAACTGGGTGTGTCTCCAATGGGAACCCGTCAATAGGGCAGTTAATCCGCTTCTTCAGTTCCATATTCTCTATTGATCTCTTCCATGCAAGTAAAGCTTTGAAGTCCATTATTCCAAATACCTCTCAGACTGATAGATTTTGTTTATCTCGTCCTGAGACATGGCATAATCAACCATTAAGAATGGTGAGTGCCAGCCCCAATACCAGTTGGCGGTTTTGGTGTACCGTGACCCTGCTACAACCTCATCGGCGCAAGTCTCCGGATCACGGATACCGCCCGTTGAGGAGGTCATGGCTAAAGCAACCCCGTTCCTGTAATGGGTGCAATCGGTACCGTTGCCATTAAACACTATAACCATGTGGTAAGTTATATCGGGTGTCCAACCTACCGAATACGAGGCCGAGCGTGGCTGAGCGTCCACAATCGTGCCAGCATGGTGGTGACGTTGAGTAAGGTAATAAACCCCCGCCGTTTCGTCCAGGTAAATCTCCCAGCCCTCAACGTCTAGCTGGTATCTACCAAGTAAAATTTCAGCCTGGCCCGTATCTTTCCAATGTACCCAGCACAGGATAGTATACTTTTGGGTGATAATATCCATTTGCCTGGTAGAAGCGTTGGAGGCATCCATATATTGCTGGGTGCCATCATATTCCAAGACCCATACACCGCTTGGTCGCTGTACATATGTAGGGGCGGCGGCGCCAGCAGCGAAGGCAAGGTGGCTATGGTAACGGCTCTCATCCTGCATACCGTCTGGCGGTGTGCCTGAACCAAACGGTGACCAATGGCGTTTCCCTCTAAATAATGCCCCGCTTGCTAAACTCATCTTCCGAATTGCCCCCGTTCCTTATTGAATATATCCTGTATTTGGGCATGTGTAAGCACAACCTGCGTAACTTCGGGCGGTGGGGCTAATCCAACGAGGTATTGCTCAATGCCAGAATTATTAAGCCAGGCACCCACCGAGATATTGTCTCGTATATCAAATATGGCGTTAAACCAGTTGCCCGTATTACCCCCTGAGGTAACGGTTAGGGCTTGCACTACGGCATCAACATATAAGATATAAGCCCCGGCCACCGTATCCCCCGTTACCACGCAATGGTGAAACACACCATCATTACAAGCCACATCACCTGTTATTTGATTGAGGGCCCCACCGTCTTGTTGCACAATCTCAAGGAAACCCGTAGTTTGTACTATCCTTAATTGTAAAAAGTTGGTGTCGGTGCCAGTGTCGGAGGTGGCAAATATGGTTTGGTCACCAGCGGCATATATGGTGCGTATCCAGCCCAGGATAGTACCCTGGCCATCCCAATCTCGCCAGCGGGCAAAAGCTACAGAAGCATAATCAGCCCCGTCATATTCTATTACCTGGCGACCACTCGGCAGCATATCCCAATTAGGTGCCGCAGCACCACCAGCAAACGCCAAGTCCTGGTGAGCACCGATGTTATACCGACTCATATCTTCAACTACAAGAGGTGGGGCAGTAGGCCCCGTATATCGCCTTGGTCTTAGAACATAACCTAAAGTTCTATCCATCAAAAACTCCTAATCATGGATGCCGAACCAGTGTTTGGTTGTTTCGTAACGATTGAGAATTTGTCCTGCGGTTTTAGCGTAGTTGTATATATGGCAGGGTCCGATTATGCCATTAAACCAGTTGCCTGCATCTGCCTGAGAATATCCTAAATACAATATTGAGGCAGCTGATACAGTAACGGTATTCACTATTGCCGCCGAATTCGCCAATGTACCATTAACATAGAGATTACCTCTTTGAGCTACAGCATCTAATGTAACTACACCATGAAACCAATCCGTAGTCGTTATTACCGTACCAGACACTAACCTGACTGCAACTCCATCAATGTAAGCTAATGTATTATTCGCTAGTGAGAGCAGGTATCTCTGGAAGTTTATTGCTAATCCTCTAGCTACAATAGCGTCAAAGCCACCAGTTATAGTATTCGTCTTAAACCAAACCTCAATAGTGAAAGACCAGGCAAGATATAATGAGGGGTCAGTGCCACAATCAATTCGGCTAGTTGTTCCATTAAAGTCTAGGACCCACAACCCACTGGGTAAGCGAACCCAATCTGGATTTCCCGCCCCCACCATCGTCCCGTTATTCTTATACCGTGACATGTCGTAAAGCGTCAGGGCATCGGGCTCTACATCTATGCTATTCTCAGGCTGTAATACTATGTCTCTTGCTAACGTCATGAGGCCACCCCAAAAAGCCATTTCTGGGAATGATACCGTGCCCTGATTTGGGCGGGGGTGAGAGCGTAGTTATAGATTCTAAGCAGAGCGATATTCCCATCAAAGGGCCCTCCTCCAAGAGACGCCCCAACAACGAGATTGGATGTATTGGTAACAATGTCTGCTGTATAATTATCAGTCCCCTGTGATACAGCATTCCTATAGGCTTCTACTACTACCTTATTGTAGGTTAGAGCTATCTGTTGCCAGACATTTAGCGTTGGCACAACAAAAACAATATTATTGACACGGTGATTGACCCAACATCTCCAGCCTGCCGCAGCACTGATATTTGTTATTCCATAGCCATTGAGAATTGCGTTACTGCTCTTCGCCAATAATTCATCCCAGTTTGTCAAGGTTCTAAGGTATGTCCAGACCAGGATTGTCAGACCAGTTACAGGCATCAGCGAACCATCATTCCCACAATTAACCAAACTGGTAGCCCCATTAAAATCCATTACCCACAAGCCAGTAGGTAACTGTACCCATGTCACATTGGCCATCGCCCCATCATTCTGATAACGGCTCCAATCATGCAACGTAACAATAGACGGCATAGCGCCACCCACCTGGTTGGCTACATCTAAAACTAAACCTCTTGTCAGGCTCATTTATACCTCTACTGGTTCTACGGGTGGTTCGGGAATATCCTTAATCAACGCTTCATACTGCGTCTTAATCATCGCCATCTGTGCGGTTATCTTCTGTGCTGCCGCTAGATTTGCTTCCTTATCGGCCTGTAGCTTGAAATAGCGACCCTTGAGTGCCCCTACTTGGGCATGAACTACTTGCTTGGTTATTTTACTGATTGCCATAATACCTCCGTTAATTATACTCATGGAAAAAGACAGATACTAACACGTTTTTACCACCGACACTATCCATACCCTTTGCCCTTAACCGACTACCTTCAGGTATTAGCGGTGTCACAACGGGTACCGTTATAGAAGTGATGAAAGGCCCATCTCTAGTAAACTTTATGCGAGCGCACTCGGTATCACCGGCCCCGTAATAAAGAACTAGCTCATAAGAAGCATTGGCACTAGGCGTACTTACTATTATCCAGTGCACATCATAGCGAAGGGTCACTGCCGCCGCCGCTATAATGTCATTGCTAAAGCCCCCTAGCGTCCAAGCCCCACCCGCTGACGTAACAGTTATGGGTAGCGCCCCACTCGGGGCCACCTGTTGTACCGAATGGATATGGTGTTCAAGTTCATCTAGTAAAGCTGGACTAGGCATTATCCGCCTCTTATCGCATCAAAGTTGACATATGACAACGTGTTAAAACCGCCACCTACGGCCAATTGTTCTGCGGTGATCCTCACATGCTGGCGGTAGTAACCTTGCATCGGCTGTATGTCGGTATTGGCTTGCCTCGGGTGGAATGTTAAAACAGGCACCGGCAACGCAGCGGCCAAGAATGTCTCTGTTGATATAAGCCGCAGGTTGGTGCCGTCCACCATTTCGTAGTATTTTATCTCGGTGTTTTCACCACCACCAAAGTTAAGGCCAGTCCAATCTATCTTGAGCCCCGCAAACAGGAACGGGTGAGCTGCCGGTACATCGGCAGCGGCGGGATACTCGTATAGTATCTGCTCGTTGCCGTCCATTAACAGGGTGAGGGGGTCACCACCGGCCAGGTCAAGCGAGGCCAGCCATTCCTCCATTAAATCCTGTATGGTGTAGGCCCCGCCCTGGACGTTGAGGATATGCACGGGCACGATTGCCCACGGTAACACACCAAGCCACATATAGGTTCTACCTGTATCCGTTTCGTAAATTGTTGAACCGACGAAGGTAGGGGCTGCCGCACCTCCTACTTCACCTGGTTTATTATCTGTGCTTAACCCTTCCCACCGATTTATAGTTGAAATCATTTGAACTACCATTACTTCACCTCCTTAATAGTCGTGGGCGTATTCGTCCCATGGGTACATATATTCAAGCCAGTAAATGGGGCCTACCCAGTTAAGCCCGTTCCACATATAATGATAGTGGGTGTCTGTTTCATAAAATATCCAACCCACTGGAATAGGCAAAGTCGACCCTACAACTGTGGGCTTTACGTCTGTGCTCAAGCCTTCCCACCGTATGCAAGGATTACACATCTGAACTGCCATATCTCCCCCTGAGAGCCAAAATAAGGGGCATTAAACTGTTAAGCTATACTGTTGGGTGGGCAGCCCTTGTAATGAACCGCCCACCCTGAAAGGAGGTGACGTCCGCCCTCTGTAAGGGCAGCTATCACCTTACGCTACAGACATGTAGGCTCCTACTTCCAAAGGAAGATAGAATACCGTCCACTCCATTGAGCCTGTGCTACTAGCAGAGAGCCTCAAATCAAGGGTGCCTACCCTTAAAATTACGCCCTGAGTTGACATACCCGGTATGCCACCAGTTAAAGCTGGAACCATAGCATTAGCTGGTACACCAGTTATGCCCATCAAGTCATCTTGGGCATACGTACCAGCCGCCACCACAGCACAAATAAGCTCTGTAGTACCTATCGTGGGGTTTTCCTCTAGCCCCATATTACCAACCGCGCCCAGCACCGTAGTTATGCGCCCTATAATCAGGGTCATAAGCACGTTACCACTCACGATATTGAATATGGCTGCTGCTGTTGTTTGAGGTAATGTAGCCGTTGGCCTCAAGAGCCTGTGCCCCAACTTTTGCATACGGAGCCCTAATCCGTGCATGTAATTAACATCCATTACCATGTGCTTGTCCTCCTTTGCCTGTTAAGGCTTTGTTATGCTACCGTCATATAGGCCCCATCGTCCAACGGTATGTAGGAAAGGAACCATTGTACCTCACCTGTGCTTGAAGCTGATTGCCGCCATTCCAGGGTACCCACTCTCAGCACAACGCCCTGTGTAGTCATGCCCGGTATACCACCAGTGGCCGCTGGAATACAAGCCGTAGCCGATAAACCAGTAATCCCTAGCATATCCCCGGCAGCATAAGTGCCAGCGGCCAATGCGGCACCAATTAGCTCAGTCGTGCCAGCCGTTGGGTTTTCTTCAATGGTGATGTTGCCTACCGCACCCAAAATTATGGTTATTTCACCGGCCAAGTAGGTCATAAGCACCCTGCCACCTACAATATTAAAGATGGCAAAGGCGGCTGTCTGCGGGCAAGTAGTGGCCGCTCGGAATAGTGGGATACCCATTGATATGTTTTGAAGCTGTCGCTGCGGGACATACCCCGCCCCCGCTCCTGTAGTCATTAGACTACCTCCCTTGCCGCCTTAAACACGGGCGGCGATTTCATCATCTTGTCTCGGGTAGGACAGGCCAGGGCTCGGCTAATAGAGTTACTATCAACCACCCTGACCTTCCTCTTCTTTCGTTTCCTTACGTCACGCTCCTTATCCATGCCTCACCTTACGCTACTACGGCGCTGGGCATTACCTGGGCATCGGCCATGTACCGCGGCCACATGCAAACGGCAACAACACTGACAAGGCAAAGAGCAGCATTGGCAACATTGACTCCAACATAGTAGTTAGTGGTCGGTGCTACCAATTCCGAAGCATTAACCTCTATCACCATTATCTCGTCGTCATCACTTGCAGCGAGTGCGGTATAGCCACCAACACCTACCGTTACCAAGGCCGTTGATAGTTCAGCCAGCAATGGCGCACCGCCTGTGGATAACCGGTAAGTGTAACCCATTGCTACACCACCAGTCCCAAGGCTATCTGTTGCCGCCAATACGGTTATAGCGGCATTATTACCAATGGCACCAATAGAGATGATGAAGGCTACATGATCGTATTTACTCATGTTCACATGAGCACCCAGCCTGGCCACACCACCTGTATCAATGGCGGCTATGCTTGACACTATCTTTGCTATCTGAGTTAGCATCATTTTAATTCAGTCTCCTTTAGTTTATTTTCGGCCTGGTTTATGGTCGGCCAGCCAGGATTACGAACGGGCTCAGAGTGTTAGTGCCCAGATATGGGGTCAGGTCACTCAGCCACCACGGCTGCCCGTCATAACGAAGCACAAACCTGAAGGTCTGCTCATCGTAGTTGAAGTGGTAATGCATTGACGTGGCAGTTTGGATGGCCCCGCCCGCCTTCTCCGCAATCAGGTATTGGCTAAAGTCTCCAAGCCCAATATCACCTGCTGTTGACAGGGCTTGCATCTTCTCAGTCAGGAATAGAGGCCGCCCCATTAGGGTTCCAAACGCGGGACCAGCCAGACCATCACCCGGCATCCAGACCGGGACACCACCAGCACCTACCGCCATAGCCATTGAAGCTAACTGCGGGAAGCACTCGTTGTTGGCTACCCATACAGCTTTCTTCATGCTTGGGGGATGCAACCGTGACCACATATTTATGATGTTCTGCCACAGGATGGTATTGATCGGCTGTGCCGGTTCAATTGCCTGCGTTATCAGGCACGGGTTACCAGCATTAAAAGCACCCAGCGGCATTGCTACACCCGTTCCCTGTAGGTACTCGGCATCCTCTAGGAAGGCGATGGCTCCACCGAACATTGCATTGAGGATTGGAGGTATGGAGATTGGGCTGTCCTCAAGCAACTCGTCAGTTACGTAAATCATGCCGGTCAGCTTGTGAAGGGTTAAAAATACCTTATCAAACTGTGGCTTGGTCACGCCCTTAGAGCCATGCTCTGCGGTATGTGCCGGGAGTACGCCCCCGAAGAAGTTTGTCGAGTGGTCGCTATCAACTACTGAGGGGATACCGATTCTATTTGTCTGCATCGGTATCTTAGTTCCCCTCTGCTTCACGATTGAAGCCTCAAGAGCAGTCTGCAACAGTTGGTCACGGAACTCCACGGGTACTAAATAGCCGCCCTGACTCATATCACCTTCATTCATGGTTCCAGCAATCTTCATCACGGCATTATTCCAGGCACGGAGTTTATCAAGGTGTTGGGTGCCGTAATACTTCGTGCCTTTGCCGGTAACGGCACAGACAAATTCGCCGTGGTCACGAAACCCGCCCTTGGGATCGGCAAATATCTTGTCTTCAGGGCTGGCTATGAGTTGCACTTCGGCTTCATCCTCAACAGCTACCTCACTAGGGTTAAACTTGCGGTTTGGTTCCAAGGCACCGCTTTTCTTAATGCCCTCTGCTACCACCTCCGCAATTTCCTGTTGTTCCTCTTTGCTTAATGGCATTTTACTGCCTCCTTATCTAATTCGTTTACCTTTTAATTTGGCAAGCACCAAGTTAGCCACCTCCGCCACTTCTATTGCCCGCCGCCTTGCTAGAACAACAGGGTCTAGTTGTGGTTCTGGTTCAACCTGCTTCTTACCTTTGTCCTCGGTGGCGTTAGTACTTTCCATAACGTCCTGAGCCAGTTGCCGTATTTGGTGCAACCGTTTCTCATTTCTGTCATTTAGTACCGTTCCCACTTTGGATAATATATCAACGGGTATGTCGGAACCCGGAGCCCGCATTAAAATGGCGCTAGCCAGATTAAGGGCGGTAGGCATTTGCTCATCATTTATGCCCACCTCCTTGATGGCCATTATGGTGTAATCAAACTCATCGCCTAGCGCAACTTGGCTAATGGTTCTTGGTTTGGGGGGTTCGTCATAGGTATCTAGCTGTGTCCCCACATATTCATATTCATAGGCTAGATATAATAGTTCAAAATCCTCTTCCTTTTGAAAGTCAACCCATGCAATTAAGTACCCCTGAAATCCCTTACTATGCTCATCCACCCATTCCTGACAGTCCTTCATGCTGTCCCACTTGTCCTTGTCAAACAGATAGGTGATTATGACCTTATCCTCACCACAATAAAGAGCCTTGATACCCTTCTTTTTGTCAATATCTATAGTTCGGATACGGTGGTCGGTATGCTTGCCTTCCTCGCCCTTAACAGGTATGCGGTAATAGTCCTCGGTTTCCTCGGGTTTAGTGATAGTATCGGCACTATCTCTTGATGGCGTAATCACTGGTTCAGCTTGCCGTGCGAATATCTCAAACTCCTTGAGCGTTATAATACCGCTGTCACGAGCACTTACCAGGGCGTTGGCATTGGCAGGCACCGGCACTGCTGATAACTCTAACAACTCCTGACTGGTGAACACGTTACCTTCCCATTTGGGAGTCGGGTTCTCCTCGCTCTTGCCTTCCCAGTCAAGCGGTATAAACCCAACAGAGGTAGCATGTAAGAATCCACCCAAATACAGTTTATAAACCGTCTCAGCAGAAGGCATTATCATAGGATATTCAATTTCGGGTCCTGCAAATTCTACCCTGAACATTAACTTCATGGTTTCCTTGTCCACCCAGACTTTAATGCCTCGCCCTATCGGTGGAAGAGTATAATCGTGAACCCATGCAAAAATAGGATTGTTCTTATAGTTTTTTAACTTCCACCCGGAAGCCTTGATAATATCACCCATACGGTCTTTGTCCTCGGTACTACCCGCTATCTCCAGCATTCGCTCACCGACTTCTTTAACCTCAACGGGCATTAGTTTACGTATCATATCTGCCATGATTAAGCCTCCATTGTTACTATGGCTTCTTTATCCTCTTCTTTGTTTGATTATTTTGGGAATAATAGCCATGGAATGGGCCTTCTTTTGATCTCCAAGCTACATAAATTAAGGGTATAATAAACACCAACCCTAGAATCATAATCATCAAAGTGTTTACATCCATAATCCCTCCTTAATCCACTAAGGATTTGACAAATATTACCAACTATTCTATACTTCATTTTGGAGGTGATGATATGAAGAATATATGTCTATCTTGGGATGAATTAAATGGCAAAACTATCTCAAATGTTACTCTGCACAATCATTTTGATAGAAACACGATTATGTTTATCTTCACAGATAGAACTTCCGCCATTTTAGAGAGCACCGTTCCTGATGCGGAAATTCAACTGAGAAAAGAATAATCCTTAATCAGCTAATCCACCACAGGCAACCAGACACAACGGCAGTTTGGATGAGTCTGGCCTGTTATAATCCCGTGTGTTTCCTCTATCGGGTATTCCCCTACCAATGCCTCGCATATTTCACAAGCATCGGCAGCAGGATAAAACTCAGCCTTAGTAATGCCCTCTTTCTCATATCCTTGAAGTGCCCCCTCGTTGTTGGCTGTTATGACCTCAGTCCTCGCCACCATCTTAGCCCTTCTCTCGTAACCATCACGGTAATACCATTTAATCCGTTTAGTCAGTTGCGGTATGCTCTCGCCTGCCTCATATCCTTCTTTAAGGGCTGCCCGCAATTCTTCTGGTGTAGTATTATTAACCATCTTGGCAAGACTAAGTGACCTGATAGCAATCCACTCCAGTGCTTCGGAAGCGAGTACAGCTTCCGGCACTTGCTTATGCGGCGTAGAAAGTTCTCCACCGCCTGTCGCCATTTCAAACGCATCAGCAAATATCTGCGTTATAACCTTATTAAATGTTTCATCCCAATTGTCCACTGAGTCAGGAAAGGCCGCATCTATATCGCCTAACTTCTCAAAGAGCTTGGCAACCTCCTCCATCTGGTCAAACCATAACCCTTTGAATACCCGCTTGAACTCCTCCTCAGCCTCCTCAGTCTGCTTGACATACAGTTTCCAGCGTGTCTCTTTCTGTTCCTCAGTAAAGGCTCTAATAATCAGACTTTCATGCCTGGCAGCCTTTAGGGCTAGTCCCATCGGTGCCTTGGGCTCGGCGTAAGTCTCACCCTTTGTAGCCACAGCATCCTTGCCCAACATGGTGCGGGATTCCTCGCGGGTATATATGCCTATCGGGTAAAGCTCTTTGACTTCCGCAACAAGCGCTTCCCTGTTCTCGGGTACCGGGTCTTCGTATGACATGTAATAGCCATCATCATACAAGGGCACTAGCTGTTCATTGATTGATTCCCTGATACGGGTCAGGGCTGGCTTGATAGTGTACTTTGAAAAGATATATTCGTCAGCCTCTACCCTGGCACGGCTGCCCGGACCTTCCATGCCCATCATCGAGGCTGATAAGCGATAGGCTCCCCTTATGATTTCAGGACTTAACTTCCGTAACCGCCAGAACTCCATGTCCCTATTTGTAAGTGCCAGTGTATTCATCTTGGCACCGCCCCACAGGAAGCCAGCTTTACGGGCATTGCGGACGCCACGGTGTATCTCGTTCCACTCGGCCCGTATCTTGTCCCGTTCATCCTTCTCTGGTATTTCAGGATACTCAATGACAATACCAGGCGTAGCATCATTGTAGAACAATCTCTGCTGATACCGAGCGGCGTACTTCTCGCTGTCCAGCTCTACCCCTATGCTCTGGGCAGCACCTAGGCCACGGTAAGTATTTGCCGGGTTCGGTGACATAATATGAATGACCTCTGGTACCTCAAGCCGTATCGCCGCTGTATTGCGCCTGTACACATAATGGCTAATGTAGGTTACCGGGTCGGGTATGATGTGCATAAATTGTGGAGGGGCCAGCCACATCTCAGCCGGTATTCCCAGCCTATTAAAATTGAGCACCCAGAACGCCTCACCTACCAAGCCAAGATACAACTGAGTTAGTTGCATAAATTCATACTTGGTCTGAAATGGGTTGACATATGCAAACATGTCCAGCAACGGGTGATCCTCAACTTCATCGCCTATCTGGTTGCCATCCTTCTCGTAAAGGTACCATTTAACATCAGCCACGCTCTCGGATATTAAAGAGTTAGCACCAAACAACCAGCCTACCTCACCATAGACTTTAAGATACTGCTGATAGTTCCAGTCAGGCGGTAATTCCATATTTGAAATAGCCGAGCCACCCAGTTTGTAATTGATGCCCTTAAACCATTTCTTTAAGTTTAATGCCATACTCTATGCCTCAAATATTGGCCGACTGCCTGATAGACTGGCCATGATATATCTCTCGGCATCCATAAAGTGAAAGGCTGCCTTGTTGTCTATTACTTCTGTAGGTTGCTGGCTTTCATCCAACTTGCGCCGGTATTCTTCCTTCTGGCTTATCGTGAATTTAAGGGTATTGAAGTATACCAACTTGTTTTGCTGGTGCATGGCCCACACCTTGTCAATACCTACCTCAACATCGGTGATCCTGCATTCTTGCAGGTTCCAACCCTTCAAGCTGAATTCCCGCCTCCATTGCCTTTCAGAGGGTAGCCCCGATGCTACCTTGCGCTGTATCGGTTCGCCCTTGCTTTTCTTTTGCAGGTCTTTGGTATGTTGCTCTATGCTCTTGTTGCCTTCGAGGTACTCTCGATATCCGAACATCGTGCCTACCGGCCAGCCCTTGTATTTAACGGGACTCTTGGCATACCAGATAACCGCCGTATGCACCGGACCGTAATCTTGCCCTACATACCTTGGCCAGCTTGAAGGTATCTTGAATGGCTCTATCACGCACTTATCACTATCGAAGGATGAGTAAATCATCCCTACTGGCCGCTCAAACTCGGCCATATACATCATGCGGAAGCGGTGCGGTTGCATGGCGTTAGGGCCTGACCGCAGCTCCTCATATACGTGCTTTGGGAAGGCAGGATTGTCTATGCTAGTCCACTTCTCTACATGGAGGTAGTCATTATCGGCCTTGTCGTGGACTTCGGTTTTTAACCAGCCTCGGTTATACGGGGTGGTAGTTATTAATACCTGGCCATCAAACAAGCTAATCCGCTGTATGGCCGTCTGGTAGGCAATCAAGCTCATAAGGCCCGCTTCATCCAGCCAGTATCCCTTAACAGCAGCTCCTTGCATACTGTCGGGGTTGTCAGCGCTCCCTAAGTAGACCATGCCGTAGTCAGTTTGAATAATCTTATCTACGGCGTGTAAATTAGGATTAAAGCCTTGCTGCCGCAACCAGGTTACTAGGTCAGGCCGGTTCGGGTCGGGACTCGTTAATATAATCTTGGATAGCATGGGGTAGGTCGGTTCGGCCAATCCCCAAGCATAACCAGGGAACATCTCCATCCTAGTCTTTAACCACCAGTAACCTAATTGGGTCTTGCCACCGCCCGTACCCGCTATCGCCGCCAGTGTCCGGGCCCGGTAGTCGGCCAGGAGGTAGCCCTGCCCTGGTATCAAATCAATTGCTATCTCAGGCTGGGTTATCGCCGTTACCATCTACCTAAATGCTGCACGAAATGGCTCTGGAATATCACACTCCATTATATCCCTGTCTATATCCAGTGCCAACTTGCGACAGGCGGCTTCATATAGTGGCTTTAATGCTTGTCTGAGTTTTTCCTCTGCAATAAATACTTCTTCCAATTCAGGGGATAATTTCATTTTAGTCACCTCCATGACCGTTACCATCTACTATAGCCTCTACTGGCTTATTCCCGTTACGCGGCGGCTTAAACTCAGTCCCATTAGCAAACTTGAATACTGTAACGGGCGGTACAACTGGATCCCCATCCTTGCCAGTTAATTCTTGCCTTACTGGTGCATAAGCCCCATCCATTTTATTAAGCTCGGCTATGGCCTTAATGGAATCGTGTAATTCCACCTTTGTTAATATGATCTTGTAGTTATCTTCCTTTTCACCAAACGGCATAGTAGTTGTTTGAATTTGCTTAAGGGCAGCCTTATTTATAGTATCTTGCCCTATATCGTGCATCCAAACGCCATCTGCACTACAAATCATATAATCTGTTTGCCTTGCTCTGACTATCTCAGTTAAGACCTGTTGGCGTTCTAATACAGTAGCAACGCTGGCATCTTCAACCTTCTGCCTAAGTTCCTCAAGTCTAGCCAGAATCTTGCCATTCTTTGCTAGGTCATACGCATGGCGGTCAAGAGTTGCCGGTAGTTGATTTGATGAATAACCAGCAGCAGTATAAGCATCACGCTGGCTCATACCCTTAAACAGATTTTGGGTAAATGTTTCCTGTTTCTGTTTTAGCATTGTCACCTCAGTTATAAGGAATAGCCCTGAGATTCTCCTTTCTCCCAGGGCTATTAAAAAGGGAAGCCTGTTACAGCTTCGCAAACTCTATGCTTCTAAAAAGTCAATATACCACTAAATACAGTATTTGTCAAGTAGCGATGAAAAAATACAGTTGTGGGTGTAAAACTAGCCCTCCTCGACCCACCTAGAGCCATCCCACACATCTTTATATAGGTTTCGCTAGTGTCCATTACTCCTCCCTCTTTAAGTCTTATCTCTTCTCACCACATCACGGAGACATAGACGGATAGCTTTTGCTGCCCCTGACGAATACGCTATGCTGTATATCCTGCATGAGTCTTCAGAAATAGGAACTGGCGGAGTAATACGTTCCAATATCTCCTTAATACCCTCATCGGTTAATTGAAGCTCACTAGTATCCATTTCTAAACTACCTCCTTTGCTCATAAACTTTCTTACGTTTCCAGCCGGTAATAAAGCTCAATGCACTCTCCATTCTTCGAGACACATCGCCCTCAGTTATACGAAGGTGTTTAGCCAGGCTCTCAGAGCTCTTTCCCCATCCGTAATGAGCTTCCAACATAAGGCCGTCAGTCCTGGTATTCTCAAGCCGGATGTCCAACTCGGCTATAACACTTGCCGGTTTAATAAACGGTGCCTCACCCTTGACAGCTCGTTTACTAATTGGCGAGTCTATATAACCTGAATCTTTCGGCTCTGGAGGCCACTCTCCTTCCCTAAGCAAGGATACATTGTTTAACATCCATATAACTTGCTCTCTATTGAATACGATCTCCCGGTAGTTCCACCATGAGTTAGTCATTGGCTATCAATGGCACAGTTGCTACATAGCCAGCCTGTTCAAATCTCTTTGCTATATCTTCCGTGCTAAATGCTATCTGACCTTCCATTAACCAGTCAGGCAACTCCCTCTCCACCTTTATCACGACTCCTTGAGAGTGGAGATAATCAAGAAGACTCTGAATACAGGTCTCTTGCGCCTCAGTTTCTAGCCTCTCAGCTTTTGGGCAACCACCTTCACCGCAACCAATCTTAATTAAGCAGTCACCAATTATATCGTGTATCCCTTCCCTTATCTCTTCCCTGGTTGCCATTCTTTACCTCCTCATCACTAAGATAGCGATGCACATTCCCGGGGCTGAAGTTTAACCTGTTTGGTTTTAGTGGTGTGTGTTTCATAGCTTCACTTCCTGAACACAAGGACATACTCACGGTCTATGACTGGTGCTGAGGGATATTTTTTCTTGTATATCACCCTCCAAAAAGACTGAGAAGGCAGGATGCGATGATGTTCTTCAAGATAAGAAAAGCCTGCTTGCTCACACAATTGTACCGTATCGCCTCGCAAGCCAACTTCCTTCTGGTCTCTCAAAAAGTTCTTAACCACAAGTATCATAAGCCCGCCCGGGCGGAGCACGGTATAACAATTTTGATATACTTGGAGCATAGCTTCCAGATATGATGAGGATTTTAGGTTGCCGATGTTATTACTGGCTTCACTATAATTTGGTTGGCTGGATGCCCTTGCATTCTTACGCTTTATTGTAGTAGCTCCCGGGCCTTCACCCTGACTTACACAAGCCTCATACGGTGGGCTAGTGACTACTGCATCTATATTCCCATATTTTAAGTTGCCTAGATTGTCTTTCTCGTAGTGGTGTGTTTTGAGCGACCCTTGCCCTATATTGTGGTGGGTATCATTAAATGTTTTCCGATCATCGCTTGCTTCTGCACCGCCAAATGGCGGACTCGTTACTATCTTATCTATTGAGCCGTAGGGGAGATTGGAGATGTTATCTGGATTGCTCTCGGAACTTAAATGATAATTTACTAACGACCTGCCTCTACGCTTTCCATTTTCTCTACCTATACCCTGTATTGTGAGATTATGAGACTTTCTATCATCTCCTATTTGGGCTTCCGCATAAGGTGGTGAAGTAATTATCTTATCAACTAATCCCCCTAAGTTCCTGGCATCCCCCTGTATTATCTGGGCTTGTCCGAATGTATATCCCAATTGAACACCACGCTGTTTAATCTTTTCAAAGTTACCCTTCATAATGCCTATGAATTTGCTTTCCAATTCTACGGCTATGACATTGCGACCGAGTGAACAGGCAACCAAAATTGTGCCACTTCCCGCCATTGGGTCAAGTATAGTCTCCCCTGCTTTTGTGTAGTTTCCAATAATCCACAACTGGAGAGGTAGAGACATTTTTGCCGGGTGGCTGAAGGATACTTCGGTGAACCAGTCCTTGCGGTGTTTCGTGTCAACCTTGAATTTTAATTCCATTTAACGCCTCAATTAATTCAATAATCTGATTATATCTATACACCCATTGAGCGTCCTGTCCTTCTCTGGTAGCGTAGTAAGCCTTATCCGGATTATCCACATAGAATTGGTGGGCATCCCTGGCACTCCCAAGTAGAAATATAGCCGTCTCAGGTGATATTTGCGATGCGTTATAATCCACGTTCACTCGATAGCCATAGCCCACTAAAACACCCAGGCTAAACATCAGTATTCCAAAGCCAATAATTGCCATAAAAAGAAGTTTCATTCCACCTCCTTTATCTTTTGCTGATAATACAGCGTCAGAATTTCTTGATCGGGACTTCCCATAACACGCATCCTGCCTTCCAGTAACTCAAACCTATCTCCTAATCTCTCCTTGAAAAACTGAACATGCTCCTGGGGATGACTACCCAGATATTGATGGCAGCCAAAACATAATCCTGCTGCGTTATCCTCGTCCCACCGAACACTCTTTCGGGATCGCCCATAGAAGTGAGAGCATTGAAGTTCTTTGTAATCCCTTTTATAAGTCTGGCACCGCTCACATCCATGAACCCCTTTTATCGCCCGAAGCCGGATAAACTTTGAAAAGAGAATATCAAGTGGACTTAACCTCATTCTTCTACCTCTATCAATGGCATAGTTGCTACATAGCCAGCTCTCTTATACTTCAAGCAAGCTAGTTCAAAACCGTTATGAACTGACTCATTCAGCCCACAGCTTTTGTCAAATGGATTCTCAGGCGACTCTCTCTCTACCTTTATCACCACACCTCTCCTAGAAAGTCCTTTCAAAAAGCAGCAGACATACGCTGTGGTCAATTCATCAACATACTCTTCAGTTAGCCCTTTCCCAGTAAAAGCTGGGCGCAGAAAGACAAATGCCCATTTCTCTATCTCTTCCCGCTTAGTCATTCTTTAACCTCCTTCACTCAATGGTTTCATATCTCATAAGACTGCTGAATGTTGAGGAAATTTGTGCCTTCCTCGTCATACAGAAATGTCCATTGCATATTCTTGGGGTGAACCTTTTTATCAGCAGGGACTTTAGCATCCACTATCTTTAACTTACAATTATCCATAGCTAAATATAATGTTGCAGCTTTGAGCGTTTGTTCCCCCCCAAACGCCGTATCCCTGCCAAATGGTTTTTGTAGCCCTATAACAGCATTGCTATTTAACCCCTGGAGCTTGTTGTCAATTCTCTTTGCCTGTGCGCCTATTAGATAGAAATCAGTACCTTCGGGGGCATCTATGTAGTCAATTACATATAGTGTGTTTGGTTTTTTTATATAATGGTGGAAATTCTCTGACACAAACAGGGTATCAAACGGGGCAGGCGTGGGAATGTCTATGTCCACCATTGCGTAAAACCTGTCTCTTAGCATACTAAGCCCCCCCTCTAAATTGGTCAAGAGAATAGTTTTTACCCTATTCATATTCAGCGCCACAGTTCTATATAGAAACCCCGTCTTACCGCTACTCTTTGAGCCGGCTACTACAAGTGATGTGTCCGGGTAGATAAAGACGTACTTCCTCAAATCGAACGGAAGTATAAGGCCCGAATCCCGCCTTGCCTGTAAGTTTTGCCAGTCAAGCGGTTTAGCTCCATCCTCTATCGGTACGTACCAACCGTCTCTTTTCCCCGCCGTCTCACATACAGGCTCCTTGGCATGGCATAAGTCAAACATAATCTTCCTGAGCTTGTTATCCTCTTTGGGTGTAAGCTCTCTATCAAGCCCCATTACTGTTCTGTAATGAAACTCACCAGTTGCTAGTGTGGAAATCCACGTCTCAATATCAAATCTCGTAATCTCAGGCATCATCACCTCGTAACATTAGAAACTTTAGAAACATTGGGAACAACCACGACACTGTAACGGATTGTAACAGGAAACGACATCGGTAACAACTGTAACACAAAGCTAAATCTGGCTCCTTGGGGCTAAAATCCCCCCAAAAACTATCGCTAATGTTACTACCCCCCTATATACTTACGTATACGTATACTTAAGTAATAGTATACGTGTCTCTAACAGGACGTTTCTTCTTCTGTAATTCATGTAGTGCTGCATGGATATGGGTTAGCTCTCCTCTAAGAGAGTCTACTACCTTCCACTGCTCACGTCTCCATGATGGTTCTATAGTTGGTTCGGGTTCTTGAGTTCCTAGTGCCTCATACGCCCCAGGGTCGGACCAGCCATGCTCTCTGCACAAGGAACGATAACAAGAATACGACATTGGAAAGTCAAATTGTTCGGGTGTATATTGGAAGGGATAAGGGGTGCCAGAGTTGCATTCACAGAATAAGTAAGTGTGTGGAATGACCTCCCCCTTCTTGTTCTTAAAAGGCAGTAGCCCAGAATGGTTGCACTTTTCACAATAGGGTGATGGTGTCTTATATATCGCTAAGTCGTTATCCGGTAGCGGTTTAGTGAACTTACAAGCGGGGAATCTGGGGCAAGCTAAGAAGTCTCCATATTCGCCTTCCCTTATCATCAGATGCGTTCCACACTTAGGACATTGGTCTTGGAGTTTTATGGCTCTCACTTTTAACCTCTCTATCGCAGCCCTGTATTACACTTGGGGCATCTCCTGCCTTAATCCCCTATCAAGACTTCCGAATCTGATAGAGATAGGTTGCGGTATGATTGGCTTCAAGTTATCCTTCAAAAATACAGGAATGCCAGCCTTATCTGCAGCTTCAACTATCTCTTTGACCCACTCTATCTTTGGTGGCTTGTATGGCTTGGTCTGAGCACCGATGATGAGCCAGTCTATAAAATCTAATCTAAAGCTCCAATGCTCAGCTTGTGTTTTCCAATGTAATAATGGCTCAATAGACAGATATTTGACTTTAGCTTTTACCTTTGACAACCCCCAATAAGCAGGATTTATCATATCTTCACTCGTAATTGTCACCCCTACCCAGCAGTTATCAGGGAAGGGACTCCATTGAA
>SDBU01001145.1_pt1 | contig 38771 bp, 34 predicted proteins | sample 2277071 | NCBI WGS metagenome assembly SDBU01 (sample SAMN10397929, study PRJNA504765) | marine sediment metagenome | isolation source: marine sediment core GS08_GC12, 126 cmbsf | place: Arctic Ocean: Gakkel Ridge, Loki's castle | collected 2008 | reverse complement strand
CGATTTGGAAAGCCAGGCGACCTTTGATCTCTCACTGGAAAAATTCAGTGGAGAGGCCAATATTTTTAGACTTCAGATTGTCAATCTCCCCCGGCAGATTACGTATGAATTTGTCGATCCTCAAACCCAGGCCCGTCTGTCCCAGATAAAATTTACAGAGGAGACGACCAGCATGCAGCTGTCACTGAGGCTTTTTCTTCCTAAAAATGCCGATGACCAGGTGGTCATGGATAAGCCCATAGAATTTATCGCTCTGGCACTCGATAGTGAGCAGTCTGTCCGACTCCAGGAAATGCTTGCGGAAGGTAAAACCATCGGTCTGAATGAGATCGAAGATCTTAAAGCCGGGAGTGTCAATCTGGAGCTGATTCCACGAGGAGTGGGGAAGATAGAAGTTCAGGCCGTTAATCTCTACCACGAAATAAAGATTGGTGAGAGTGTGGACATGGAAGTCCGGATTGTCAATTCAGGAACAAGATTGCTCAACAACATCAGGATTTTTTCTGATTTGCCTTTAAACTGGAAAGTAGAAATTCAACCCGATCTCATCGCGACGCTGGAACAGGATCAGGAAAAGATTGTTAAACTTAAATTTATCCCGCCTGATGATGTCTCTGTTGGAGATTATGAGCCGAGGATAAGGACAGAATGCATCGCGGACAATCGCAGGGTTGAGTCTGAAGATAAAATTGTCCGAATCCATCTCAGTGCGAAGACGAATGTTCTGGGGATTACGCTTTTGATAGTCCTTCTCATCGGGCTGCTCGTTGGGATTGTAGTTTTTGGAATAAAGCTTACAAGAAGATGAATCAAAACAAGGAAGGTATAATGACAAAATCAGAACCTATCCTCAAAGCAGATGATCTTTCGAAAAGATATGAGGATGGCGTGCTTGCTTTAGATCACCTGAATTTAGACGTACGTCCCGGAGAAGTGTACTGTTTGCTGGGTGCTAATGGTGCAGGAAAAACGACAACGATCAATCTTTTTTTGAATTTTCTTCCGCCGACAACAGGCACCTGTTATGTCAATGGAATCGATGTGACAAAGGATCCTCTGGAAGCAAAAAAATATGTGTCTTTTGTCTCGGAAAACGTCATGCTCTATGGGAACTTTACGGCGCGTCAAAACCTGGATTTTTTCGCGAAACTTGGAGGAAAAACAGATTTGACCAGGGACGATTATCATCAGGTGATGCGCCGCGTCTCCCTTCAGGAAAAGGCCTTTGAGCAGAGAGTGAAGAGTTTTTCCAAAGGGATGCGCCAGAAACTCGGGATCTCGATTGCCATTATCAAAGACGCCCCGGCTATTCTTCTGGATGAGCCGACTTCTGGGCTGGATCCAAAAGCCGCCACGGAATTTTTAGACATCCTCAATGAGCTCAGAGAAGAGGGGAAAGCCGTTTTAATGTCAACACATGATATTTTCCGGGCTAAAGATGTGGCGGATCGTGTGGGGATTATGAAAGAGGGCCGCCTTGTTATGGAAAGAACCCGCGAAGAACTCCAGACTGAAGATCTGGTCAAAATTTACCTAGACTATATGCAGGCCGAACCGCTTACTGCCTAGGAGAACAAAATAATGTGGACCATTGCCAGAAAAGAAATAGCATCGAATCTTTTGAGTTATAAATTTTTCATTATCATCGTCCTGACTGTAATTCTGATTTTTACAAGCTTTTTCATCATGTACAGGGATTTCAACGATCGCCTCGCTGATTACGATATCATCAAACCGACATCCGAAGATCCGATCGCAGTGCTTGCGCCTAATCCTCTTTCGATGTTTTCCAAGGGATTGGACGAAGCCATGGGCCGGTCTTTTGAGAGCACCGTAATAGGGATCACCGTGAGAGCGGGACAGAAATCAGGAAACAAGGTCTTTTCCTTTTTTCCCACTCCCGATTTTATGTATATCGTCAAAGTCGTTCTGTCCCTTGTGGCCCTGCTGTTTGGATTTGACCAGATCAGCCAGGAAAGGGAACGGGGAACTCTGCAGCTCATGCTGTCTAATTCAGTCTCCCGGGCTACGGTCCTGGTTGGAAAATGGATCGGTAATTTTTTGAGTTTATCCATTCCTTTTTTACTGGTTGTGCTGCTGGGATTTGCCTTTGTGAACTTAAACCGGGATATTCATTTTTCTGCGGACCAACTGGTGAGGCTGGCTTTGATATTGTGTGTGACTCTCTTGTATATAGCGCTTTTTCTCAGCTTGGGAATTCTTATATCGACCTTAACACGGAAAGCCGCCATATCGGTTGTAGCTCTTCTTCTTATTTGGGTAATGATGGTGTTTGTGATCCCTAATTTGGGCAACCTTTTAGCCAGACAGCTTGTGGAGGTTCCCTCGGTTGCCGGTTTAAGCGAAAAGAGAAACCAGATCTGGACTCGGGAAGTTCTCCTGTTGATTCAAGAGGGTAATCGGGATGATCATTTTTATAAGATCAATCGTGACAATATGCTTCTTGAGGAAGATTACAGGAACAAATACAATCGACTGGTCAGGATTTCAAAAAACATCAACAGAATATCTCCCGTGTCCAGTTTTGTCTATGCTGTGACCGACCTGGCCGGTACTGGAATAGGAGAGGAGGATAACTTCAAGAGGGCTGTCCTCAGTTATAACAACTCCATTTTCCCGGAACTTTTAGCAGCGCCCCCGGATAGTGAACCCAAGCAGTACCCGTCTTTTCAGTACCGTTACAGGGAGCTGTCCGAAGTGTTTGCTCGAGGGACTCTCTTCGATGTGGCATGGCTGATTTTTTTCAACATCCTCTTTTTTGCCATGAGCTACATGGCCTTTGTCAGATACGATGTGAGGTAGAAGGATGCTAAAAAACATTATTCAGAAGGAAATCTTAAACAATATTTTTTCGTCCCGGTTCTTGGTGACATTTCTGCTTTTGGTGATAATTGTTCTTGCGACATCGGTGATTTTAACCAATGACTATGTCCGCAAACAGGATGAATTCTCCATGCGGCAGACGGAACGTGAAAACTATTTGAGGGATTATGCTCATTTTAACAGGATCGGGAATATTATTAATCCGGCTCAGCCCCCGCTGGCGTTTTACAGTTTGATCAGAGGAATCTCATTAGAAGTGAATATCGAAGCGTTCGACAACGATCCTTTGCCTGTAATGTTTCCACTCATCGATCTGAACTTTATCGTGACCATCCTCTTGAGTCTTATTGCGCTCCTGTTTTCATACGATGCTATCTGTGGAGAGAGAGAGGAGGGGACACTCAAGCTGATGCTTTCAAACAATGTGTCCAGGGCAAAGGTTTTGCTGGGAAAGACAATCGGCGGTACCTTGACGTTGCTCATTCCTTTTACTTTTTCTTTAGGATTGAGCTTGATTGTCATACTTATTAATCCGAGAATTTCCTGGAAGGGAAGTGACTGGGGGGCATTGGGATTGATCTTTTTTGCGGCTGTTCTCTATGTTTCTCTGTTTTACTGTCTCGGCATTTTGATCTCATCCCGTCACAAGACCAGTTCTTCATCCATCATGACCTCTTTATTTGTCTGGGTCCTTTTTATCCTTGTCATTCCCAGTTTGACTCCGTATGTGGCCTCTTTTTTTGCCAAGACTCCTTCAAAAATAACAATTGAAAGGGAAGTCAGCCGCCTTACCGATACTGAAAGAGATGCTTTAGGGAGAAAATTGCAAAAGGAAAGAACGGCGGAAGTTCGAAAGAAGTATCCTGACTATCCAACAACCAGGCTGACAAGGGAAGAGAGGCAGAGAAGGATCAAAAACGATCCGGAGTTTAAAAAAGCCGATGAAGAAATGACTCAGGCGGTGAATCAGGCTTGGAGAGAAGCCAATCGGATTCAAAACGCAAAAGTCAAAGTTATTAGAGATGATCAGAACCGAAAGATCGAACGTCAGACGAAGCTCTCCATTTATCTTTCTATGTCCTCGCCCTTATCCAGCTTCACGTATCTTGCGACCGATCTTTCTGCCACAGGAATGAGGAGTCTGAAACATTTTAAACGGTTGAGTGATAGTTACGATGGAATTCGTGGTGACTATCAAAAAAAAAAGACGGCCAGTCTTCGGAAAATAGATCCAACAGTCGATGTATCTAATTCTCCTGTTGATGTCAGCGACATGCCGAGGTTTCAATATACAGATGAACGGCTTCTGGACCGAATTGAAGGCGTCCTGCCGTTCCTTACGGCGTTGATTATTTTTAATATTCTGTTTTTTTCCGCTGCATATTTTTCTTTCATCCGCTACGACGTCCGGTAGAAGAGAGTAGAAGAGACGTGACCCCTTCTTGACACGTTATATTTTTGTGACTTATAATGACCGATATTGACTAGAAAAAATATATTATTAATTTCCCGATTCATACATAAATTCACTCTCTATTTAGCAGGAAATGATAGCTAAAAAATCCCTCCACTTCATTATTTCTCCATTTTTATTTGCCTTATTTTTTTGGGTAATGAATTTGATTTCTTTAACCATTCTGTTTTTCTTTTTGGGACTTTTCTGCCTGTTCTTTTTTAGAGATCCGGCAAGAAAAATAGGATCTGAGATAGTCTCTCCTGCAGACGGGAGGATAATGGATATTTCCGAAAGTGACGGAAAAACTCGAATATCCATATTCATGAATCTGTTCAATGTCCATGTCAACCGAATGCCCGTTGACGGTAAAATTGTAGGCATCGAGAGAATCCGGGGTAAACACTCGATGGCATTTTTACGTAAGTCCACAGAGAATTCAAGGCAGAAAATACATCTGGATACGAACATTGGAGAAATCACAATCGTCCAGATCGCGGGATTCTTTGCATGGAGAATTGTGCCTTATATAACAAAAGGTCAGAATTTAAGAAAGGGTGAGAGGATCGGCATCATCCGGTTTGGATCAAGGGTTGATATCATTCTCCCTTCCCGGAAAACCGAGGTGAGTGTGAAAGTACACCAGAAAGTGAAGGGTGGCAGCTCGACTCTGGCGCTGACTAAACCATAAAGAAAATAATGAGAATTTCCCCTGCTGATATTATTACAATGGGCAATGGCCTCTGCGGACTGGCTGCTATCTTCTCCATAATGGGAGGAAGGCATATGCAGGCCTCTCTTCTTATTTTTATCGCTTTTGGTTTTGATGGATTGGATGGAGTTGTAGCCAGGCGTTTTGGAAGCTCGCACAATTTCGGAAGACATTTGGATTCTATTTCGGATTCGATATCATTCTGTCTTGCACCTATGATACTTTTTTATGCAAATTTCAATCAGAATGCTCTTAAAGCCGATAAGGATTCTTATCTTAATGTCCTCGTTGTGGGGAGTCTTTTTATATTCGGAGTTTCAGGCTTAAGCAGGCTGGTGAGGTTCGTTAAACAATACCACTCCCTTGACTATTTCCGGGGATTTCCAATACCTTTGGCGGCCATCTCTATAATTATGATGTGTTCTCTTCTGGGACCGGGTGACAAAAACGTTTTTTCGTTTGGATATCAACCCTATGCGGCATCCGTCTTTATTATCTGCCTATCTTTCTTGATGAAAAGCAGGATAGGTTTTCCCAAGATAGACAGATCCATTTTTATCGCAGCCTTAATATGGGTTCCCCTTGTCTTTATTCCCCTGATAAGCGCTATGTTTGATGTTATGATTCTGCCGAGAAAAATCATGGGATTATTCGAAGCCTCTGGTTTTATCCCCATCGTTTATTATCTTGTCCTTGGTCCATTCTACCAAATAAAAAAATCCAAAAAATTTGCATTCAGATGATATCATCTACAAGAAATTCTAGGAGTCATTATGAAAAAAAAGGATCTTTTAGCCTTATTTTTTCTCATCGGTTTTCTTGGATGCTGGAGCTTATCTGTCTCTGCTTTTTGGCAAGAAGCGACGGAAGAAAGTCCGGACAGGCCTGAAATCATCTCACTTTTAGGAAAAAAATACTTTGCGCAACCGGCAGAAGGGGAGGCCCTTGTCCAATTGAAAACAGATCTTGCCGAAGCCTGGAAAGCTCTCCAATCTAATCCTGACAATCCGGAAAATGTTATCCTGTATGGAAGAAGATTGGCCTACCTCTGGCGTTACCATGAAGCCATCGATGTGTACTCGGGGGGAATAAAAAATATTTCAGACAATTCCATGCTGTATAGACATCGGGGACACCGCTACATTTCTATCCGGAGGTTCGACAAGGCGGTCCTGGATCTCTCCAAAGCGGCCGATATGAACAGCCATGATTTTGACATCTGGTATCATCTGGGTCTGGCCCATTTTCTTAACGGTGATTTTGAAAAAGCGTTATCCGCATACCAGAGCTGTTTGGGTGTCTGTGAGGACGATGAGTCGAAAGTGGCTGTGTCTCACTGGCTCTACATGAGACTCTGCGCCGGCTGGGAAGATGGGATGATGCCATAAAGGTAATAGACAATATTACCGAAGGGATGGACGTTGAAGAAAACCAATCCTATTATGATCTCTTGAATTTTTATAAAGGCCAGAAATCCGTGGAAGATATCTTTGTTTTAGATAAGGCCTCCGACTTGGAATTGGCTACTCTTGGATATGGGATCGGGTGTTGGTATCTTTATAATGCTGATGAGGCCACAGCCAAGTCTTACTTTGAAAAAATTGTCGAGACCAAGTACTGGCCGGCCTTTGGATTTATCGCTGCAGAAGCTGAACTCTCCCGAATGAAATAACAAAAGGATTCGAGGATTCTAGGGTTCAAGGATTCAAGTGTTTTGGACTCTTTTCTTTATAATTCAAAAACAGGAATGCCGTAGGGGCCGTCTGTAAGAACGGCCACTTTGGGTTCTCTTCCCAATTCTTCGGATTTCTTTTTGACCGCCCAATGGAGAGATTTTTCGACAAGCTCCTGGAGACTGCCGGCTTCCGGCACGATTGTACGGGCGTCTCTTTCAGGAAGCCAGGAAAAGGCGTCCCTTGGGATGTCAAGGGTGCAGTAAAGGAGATTTTCCGGAGCCGTTTTTTTGAAGAGGCGCGTCCACATTTGGGCTTCCCACTGCTCAGGAACAAATGTCCATTCGGCATCGAGGATCTTTTTGCAAAATGTTTCTGTTCCCACTTTCCCGAGAAATCGCATTATTTGCTTGTAATTTTTTCCTCCAATTGGGTCTCGATCTGTATGGTGTGCAGCCAGGATACAGATTCCGTTCTCTTCAATAATAGGAGCACAGAGTGTGGCCCCTTTTGCAGCCTGGTAATGGTTGATACCCACAAATCCTGCGTGAGTGAGGATGATATCATATTTTTTGTGAACGGGAATAGCCGCATAGGACTTAATTTTTCGATAGGCATGGAGGAGAGTCTCCTCTAGGCCACCGGCAAAAATACCGGTCGTTTTATAGTTTGAGTCGAGGGTGACATTGACGACCATGTCGCATCCTGCCATCTTAGCTACTTGGGTGGCTTCTTTATGTACGGGATTGTCCTCGAGGACGAGATCTCTGGCATAAGAGGAAGTGAGAATGGATCCTCCGTGAAGGACTTGAGTAAAGGCTTCGCCCAGGAGACCGGGGCATATGGATTTTCTCCCTCCCGAAACGCCGGCCATAAAATGGCTCTCCACAAGTCCTGTCAAAATCTTTATATCGCATTCCATATAAAACTTATTGATGAAGATGTCTCCGCCGATCTTTGTTTTCCCCAAGCGAATCAGTTGGCGGGGATCCCGGCAGTCATGCTGGAAGATCTCTAATCCAAGAGAAAATATTCTGGGGCCGAGTAAACTTTCAAGCTCTTCTTTTGTCATCAAACGATGGGTGCCGGTGGCAAAAAGCAATCGGATTTGAGTCTGAGGCAGACCTGCTTCCATCAATAATTCGAGTATCGGGAGCAGGATGCCTCCCTCTCCTCTATAGGGCACCGGACGCGTGTTATCAGAAAGAACCACTACGGCTGTGGCTTGTGGTGAATGTTCTAGTTTCTGTCGGACTATGGTTTTTAAGGCTGGGCCGGAGTTTGGTCTAACCAGAACGTTTTTGATGTCTTGTCCTGGATTTTCTAGAGGCCGGCAGGATCCCATAGAGAGAATGTCCGATCGACTGGGGACGTCAACATAAAAGCTTGTGCGGCCGAGATTGAGTTGAACGGTTTTCATAGTCCCTTCATCCGCTGATTACATAAACATCTTAATGAGATTAAAATCTCCCGTTAAAGCGGCCTGGAGAATAGGGCGCATGTACTCATTCACATGATCGGCGGTAAGGGGAACCGGCATGTTTTTCAGCTTAGACTTCAGCTGAGGATTTTTTGCCGCCGTGAGAGCTTTTTCGAGATGAGATTCATCCATTCCCTCAATTTCTGATAGAGTTGTCGGAAAGTCGACTTTTTTACTTAAGGCGATCAAACCTTTGGCGACAGCCACTCCGAGCTCTCTTCCCTCCAGAGTTGAACTCTCAGAAGACATAAGGCCGTATTTTGTGAAAAGCTCAGAGAGCCGGCGGAGTTGGTGTTGGATAGCCGGAGCAAAAAATACGGTATAGTAAGGATTGAGCAGGGCACAGGCACGGCCGTGGCTGAGAATATCGACAAGAGAAAAGCTCGTGAGATGAGCCCCGTTTGTCCCCCCCATCATGATGGCATATCCTCCCAGATCGGTAGCAAGGCCAAGCGCTTCCCTAGCTTCAAGATTTGCTGGATCTATGACCGCTGTCTCCAACCATTCAAGAATGAGTTCGATCCCCGTGAGGGCCACCTCTTCAATTTTGTCCAAGGATTCACGGTTCGCTCCGTAGTAAACTTCTAGACAATGTGTCAGCCCGTCGAAAGCGCCGTCACTTGTGAAATCCGGCGACATGGTTTGGGTCAGGCTGTAATCAAATAAACTTTTGGGAGGGACTATGGCTGGATCGATGATAAGTTTTTTTTGACTGGTTTTAAAATCTGTAATGTTGGAGTACTTGGTTAGGTGTGCCGATGAACCCGATGCTGTTTGCAGAGCCAAACAGGGAGTCAGGGTTTTTTTTGTCTTGGAAATTTTTTCTGTGACTTTATTGATCCCGAAATAATCTTCTAAATCTCCCTCAAGGTTGGCCAGAACTATAGCGGCTTTTGCGGCATCTATCCCTGATCCACCTGAAGCAATGAGAACGCTGTCCGGTCTTGAAGCCGATATAGCCTCTGCCATGCGGAAGACATCTTCTTTTGGAGAATTTGGACGAGCGGACAGAGTGTGACCGACGATGACTAAACCGGATGATTTTAACGAAGTGACAATTCGATTGAAATATTTTTTTGCTCTTTGATGAAGGTTTGTGATGAGAAGAATATTTTCTCCTGTGAGGGAGATAATTTTTCCCACTTTATCCAAACATTTAGGTCCAAAGATGTAGTCATCTCCTTTGAATTCAAAAATCAGTTCCTCGGCTTTTGCTTTGAGATTAAACATCATGTCTTCCAACAGGAAAAAAAAGTTGATTACACAATATATCACATGTCTGATACAAAAGTTTAGGGTCAGGCCTGCAAAACATGAATAACTTTCTACAAAATAAAATCAAAATCGAGAAAGTTGTTCAAGTTTTGCAGGCCTGACCCTAAACTTTTCCTAATTTAAACTTTTCCTTTAGAGACGAAGCTTTTTATGTTAAAATACCGTCACCATGGAGATGGAAGTGCCCAAAGCTTCACATTTTTCTGATTTTTTATCTGCCACTCAAATCATCTATGATCTCAAATCTTCGACAAAAATAGAGGTCTTCGAAGAACTTCTCACTGTCCTCGAGAAAAAAAATCTAATCAAGAACAAAGAACCCATCCTCACCCGGATCGTTGATAGAGAACGGCTGGATTCCACTGGCATCGGCCATGGAGTGGCTCTTCCTCATGCCCGTGTGAACAATGGAGGGGAGATAACTGTTGTTGTCGGGAGGTCGAAGAAAGGGATCGAATTCGACGCTATTGATAATAAAAAAGTCCACATTATCATTTTGGTTATTTGGAATCCATCTATCCCCGGACTTTTTAACCACCTCTTTGCGGGTCTTGCGCAGTTTCTGAATAAAGAAGTATTCCGGAAGAGGCTTTTTAATGCGGCAAATAGAGCCGATCTTTATAAAGTTCTTTCTGAAATTGTTCTGCAGCTTCCGCAACCTGAAGACAAGATTATAAGCCGTGCCAGCCTTCTCCACAAACTCCAGAAAGTCGAACAGCAGAAGAAAAAATCGCGAAAAGAAAAGCTCAAAGAAATGAAACGGCAAGCCGCATTAATAAGAGAAGAACTCGATGCGTCACTGCTGGACAGATATGACATACTCATGGAACGTTATGGTTTTGCTGTGGTTGAAATAGACGATGGAGCCTGCCAGGGGTGTTATATCAATGTGGCCACAGGAATGAGTTCAGCGATCGAAGGCTCCAACGATATCTATGTTTGTGAGAACTGCGGAAAATTTCTTATTGCCAAAAAAAAGAAAAAGCCCACCGATACTTGAAACAAAATTCCCAAATGATCTTCACTTCTCTTGGAGTGTCTCTTTGATGAGAAGAGCGGGCTTTAATAATCTGTAAACGGGATAAACACTGGAACCGCGACCCCACTGGGAAGCCAGATATCGGTCGAAGAAATTCCAGACAAGAAGGCCATCGTCGCTCTCAGCCTCCAAGAGATATGCCACAACATTGGCCAGAGGCTGAGCCATACCGACATATAGCGTTCCTGCCGGGAATTCCTTCTCCTCGACAACATATTCACCTGTTACCGTATTCATGTAGTGACCCTGGTAGAGCCGGGTGCTGGCCTTTATTTCTTTTACTTGAAAGGTTTCGACTTCGAGCACTCGAGGTTCGAGGAGCCTTTCCACCGTGATTCCATGGAGAAGAAGTTTTTCCTCTATGACTGGGTCACGGAGTGGAATAAGATAAGCAGAAGGGAGCTGGATGCTTTTTGTCGGGACAAAGTCGGCAAAATAGGGAACCGTGTAAGTTTTTTTCTTGTCCGTTCTCTTGACACTTGGACGGCCTCCCTCCCGGGGGATAATCTCCATTTCCCAGCTGTGAATGGTGACAGGTTTTTCAAGTGCTTTGGTTTCGAATCTTGTCCCGAATGTCGCATCCGGGAAAGGATTCATGCCTCTTTTAACAGTGTTTTTGTCAGCCTGCATAATGAGATGAGTGATGGCATTTTTATTAGCGGCACTGTAGTCGAGGATGGAGCGGAGAAGATTGTAACACCCCAAAACTCTTGTTTTGAAATCGGCATGGGAATAGTTTTCATCGAGAATGGAAAGTCTGTTTCTCAATCCGACATAGTTGGTTATATAGCGAGGAAGATGGCTGTATGTCCGCCAGCCTTTTTCCGGATCGCTGCGGTTCACAAAATTCCCGTAGGGGATGGCCAGTGTGTCGTAATTATCCAGGAGATTCCGGGATATCCAAGGCATCATTTTATCCTTCATGTAGTTGATGATCGAAAGATCTCCATTTTGATTGAGCGGCCAGGTATAGGTGACGGGCTCCTCATGGTAGGATCCGTTAGTTGTATGAAGATCCACAAGAAGAACAGGATCCCAGCGGTTCAGGACGTTGCTCAGCAAGCCTTGAAGCTCAGGGCTCTCCAGCTTTATGCCGTCTCTGTTCAGGTCGAGATTTTGACCGTTATAGCGGACACCCACACCTTTCTCCGGTCCAACCTGACTCCTGCGGTTATCCGGGCTGATTTTTTCATTCCCATCCGCATTGAAAATAGGTGCAATGAGGATGACCAGATTATCGAGATAAGGGAGATTTTCATCGAGCAAAATGTCTCTGGCGAGCATGAGGGTGGCTTCTTTGCCTTCCACTTCTCCGGCGTGGATATTCCCCTGGATGTAAACCGTTATCCTAGAGTCGAAATTTAAAGCCTGTGGAGATGCCGGAGGAGGATTCCCTATAATAAGCAGAGGGACATCGCGCCCCTCTGGGCTCACACAGAGTGTCTCCATCCGGATGAAAGGACTCATGCCCTGAAGTTTTTTAATAAAATCTATAACATCGGCATATCGGGATGTGGCCGTGAACTCACTGGATTCGGCGACTGTCAGCAGTTTTTCTTCTGCAAAAGAGGAGGGAGGGAGGAAAAAAACTGTAATGAGCAATGCCAAAGATAGAGTTTTACATACTATTCTTTTTTTGTTTGACATGATAGACGTCCTTTTAAGTTTATTCATTGAAAAAAATGAGTTTATACAAAAAATTTCTATCCGTCAATTTTTCTCTTCGTCCTTGCTCACGGCAGGTGTCTTGCTTATAATAAAAACAGGAGAAGCAGACCTAAGAGAGATCCATGAGCCGTTTTGCTATAAGTAAGAATAAAGAAGATGCGCTGCGTCAGAAGATGGAAGAACTTGGGATATTTGAAAAGGATATCAAAGAAAAGTTCATCCGTTCTGGTGGAAAAGGTGGACAGAATGTCAATAAAGTGGCCACATGCGTCTATCTAAAGCACCTTCCGACGAAGATTGAAGTCAAATGTCAGCAAGAAAGATCGCAGGCTCTGAATAGGTTTTTGGCGAGAAGGATTTTAGCTGACAAGATTGAAGCCAAAATTCTCGGTCGTGAAAGTGAGGAGCAGCAGCGCATCGAAAAAATCCGAAGGCAGAAACGAAAACGCTCAAAAAGGGCCAAACTCAAGATTCTGGAAGAAAAAAAGAAGCAGGCTCTAAAAAAAGATGATCGGAGTTTCCGGGTAGATAAGGAATTGGATAAGTATTGAGATAGGAAAAAATTACGATTATAATATAAGGAATCTAAGGGTCAAGGGGGGTCAGGGATTCAGGTTGCCAAAATTACTAAAGCGTGAAACAAAAGATTTGCGGCTTTCTCAAGATCCTCCCATTTGATATTTTCCTCCGGTGAATGACTGATCCCATCTTCACAGGGGATAAAAATCATTCCTGAATCGGTGACTTCAGCTAGAATTTGCGCATCATGACCGGCACCGCTGGGAAGAGTCATGTTCGAATAACCCAGTTTCCCGCATTCTTCACTAAGCAAATTTGTGATCCGGCCGGCCACTAGAGTAGGTTCTGTTGTGTCAATGATTCTATATGAAAATTCTAAACCGCGTGTTGCGGCCACTTCTTCCGCCATATCCAAAAGTGTTTTGGCCATGGTATCGAGGGTGTCTTTGGATGTGCTCCGAAAATCAAGAGAAAAATCTGCCCGGCCCGGAACAATACTGAAAGCTCCTGGGAGTACAATAACTTTTCCGATTGTAACCATGCTGCCGTAATGATGAGTGGCCACGTGTTGAGTGGACTTGAGGGCAAAATCTGACAGTCCCACAAACGCATCATGACGAAGTTCGAAGGGAGTTGTTCCTGCATGGCTGGCCTTTCCCAGGAAACTGCACAACCAGTGATTCTTGCCCGCAAACCGGTCCACGATACCGATAGAGATGTCTTCGGCTTCCAGAACAGGGCCCTGTTCGAGATGGATCTCTAAAAAGGCCTCTAATTCCGGTTGGTCCTTATGTGCGTTCATGATGGAATCGACGGTGAATTCTGTCCCTTTGAGTATTTCTGAAAAAGGAAAGCCAAACTGTGTGATCCCATCCTCCAGAATCTTTCTGTCTGTTCGGCCGATAAATGCGCGGCTCCCAAGGAAATCTCCAACGAGGTTGCCCTCTTCGTCCGTAAAAGAGACCACTTCCAAAGGCTTGGTGACTGGAAGTTTCTCTTCCTGGATTCGTCTCAGGCACTCGAGCGCTGAAAGAACGCCTGCCGGACCGTCAAAAATACCCCCATTGATGACCGAATCGATGTGGGAGCCGGACATAACTGTTTTTCCCTTTCCTTCAATCCGGCCGAAGATGTTCCCTGCTCCATCCTGCCTGACATTCAATCCAGCACTTTGGAACCTGTCTTTGAGCCACTCCCGGGCTTCGAAGTCGGATTTGCTGAAGGACGGGCGGCTGACGCCGCTGTCTTTTTCATGTCCGATTTTTGAGAGTTCTATGATGTCTTTTTTTAGCCGGTCGAGATGGATTGTAGTGTCCATAAAATCTCCTCCTATTCAATAAGCACTATCATTTCACGTACAGCCAGGTCGATTCCTACGATCGCTGCTCGAGCTACAATAGAAAAACCGATGCTGAATTCAGCTATTTCAGGAAGCCTGACAATAGGATGGATATTCTTGTAGTCCAGTCCGTGTCCGGCATGAATTTCCATTTCCAGTTGGAAACCATGTGTGGCTGCGTTTTTTATTTCCTCATAGGCACGATCTTGTTCTTCTCCGGGCCGTGAATCCGAATATTTTCCGGTATTGATCTCGATCAGGTCAACTTCTACCCGGCTGCAGGCGTCGATCTGACCCAGGTCGGGATCGACAAAAATGCTGGTACGTATTCCTGCGTTTTTTAGGTCAAGAATATGGGCGGCAAGATGAGCTTCATTCGAAATCACATCCAATCCCCCTTCGGTGGTCAATTCTTCCGGCCGTTCTGGAACCAGAGAGACGACATCGGGTTTTACATCCAAAGCGATACCCTTCATTTCATCGGTGGCTGCCATCTCAATATTGAGTTTAGTTTTGATGGCTTCTTTTAATAAATGAAGGTCTCGTTCCTTGATGTGACGCCTATCCGTTCGTATATGACAGACAATCCCTTCTGCTCCTGCCATCTCTGATAAAAGAGCCGCTAAAAGGGGTTCGGGTTCAGAACTTTTCCTTGCCTCTCTCAAGGTTGCGAAATGATCGATATTGACGGCAAGTCTCATTTTTCTCCTCCAGTTTATGAGTTTAAAAGAGAACTCAAAGACGAGAGTTCTGTCTTTAGCCTAGATATTTTAAGATAACTGCGGCCATATTTTCGGCGTCAGCCCGAATTTGCTTTTCATCTTTTCCTTCTATCATGATGCGAGCGAGTGGTTCTGTCCCTGAAAAACGGAGGTCAAGGCGTCCTTCATTTCCAAGACTGTCTTTTATCCGGTCCATGATGTTGAGGATTTCAGGAAAGTGACTGAAATCTTCCTTTTTTGCCACCTCGACATTCCGTAGGATCTGGGGACTTGCTTTATAACCCGAGACGAGTTTTGAGAGTGGAGTATTTTTGGTCACCATAACCTTGCATATCTTCAAGCTTGTTAGAATGCCGTCACCGCTCGGGCAATCATCGAGAAAAATAGTGTGCCCGGACTGCTCTCCGCCGAGGTTGGCATTAAGTTCGACCATCTGATTCCGGACATGTTTGTCTCCGACCTGAGTGCGGACAAGTTTTATATCCATTTTCTGCAGGGCCGTATCGAGACCGATATTGCTCATGGTTGTGGCTACCACGGTATCCGATTTTAAGTGGCCTGATTCTTTGAGATATTTGGCGCAGATATACAGAGTATGGTCACCATTGAGAATAGTTCCTTTTTCGTCGACACAAAGCGCCCTATCCGCATCTCCATCGTAGGCTATACCTATATTCGCCCCGATATCTTTGACCGTTTTAGCGAGATTTTCCGGATACATGGAGCCGCAGTTGTCGTTAATGTTTTTTCCGTTTGGAGATGCATTTATGGGAAAAACTTTGAATCCCAAGTCTGAAAAAATTTCGGGGGCGTAAAATGAACTGGCTCCATTCGCACAGTCGAGGACAATTTTATATGGTTTTTGAATCCGGATATCCGTAAATTGACTCTTGAGAAAATCTTTGTATTCCTGGACAAGCTCTCCATCTGGGGTTGCTTCCGCCACCTCTCGAGTGTTGCTGTTTTGGGAAGACCGGATGGTCTCCTCGATCTGGTTCTCCCAATTTTCACTTATTTTCGTTCCTTGTGAAGAAAAAATTTTAATGCCATTATCCTGATATGGATTATGGGATGCAGAAATGACAATCCCTGCAGAAAATGCATGCTTCTTTGTCAAATGAGAGACAGCGGGCGTGGGAATAACACCGACGGACACCGCTTTACCAGAGGCCTCTTTGATTCCTTGAAAAAGAGCATCATTGAGCCAATTCCCCGATTCTCTGGAGTCCTTACCGATGAGGACGCTGGGGGCGAGTCCCTGGTTCATAAGGAGTGCGATCAATCCTTTCCCCAGTTTGAAGACAGAAGAATAATCCAAAGGGAATTGTCCGGCAACTGAGCGTATCCCATCTGTCCCGAAAAGCCGGCTCATCTTATGTTGGTTCCTAATTAAGATATTAATCCTGTAAAGCCAATTATAACTAAAATGAATTGGGATTCAAGGAAGAAATGCTAATATCCACTCTTTCTCTTTTTCTTCTCTGGGGTGTCTTCTTCAATATTTTTTGTTTTAATCATGATTCTGACTGTGATGATTGTTTCGTAGGAGGCCACGCGAAGAGCAGGGTCAGGAAGAATGAGATCCGTTTCTATCTCAATGGATTCGGTTATTAAAGAGAAGTCTATTGGGCTGGTCTTGACCGTATAGGTCTCTTTCACTTTGCTTGCAGGGCCGATGATGGATACCTCATTGGGCATAACATCCACACTTATTAGCTCCAGGTTTTCGGGCAATTCACCGATGAGGTCGGGAACGACTTCCATCATGATCTCTTTGGAAATTTCCAATCGCATCCTGACCTGACTTGGAGACCACTCTTTAACTTCGGCCCCTGGAGGAAGACTTATCATACTCCGGTTGATCGGGAAGTCGGTCTGTTCCACCCGGGCCGTACTTAATTCGAGTCTTACCCGCACCGTTTCTGGATTTATTGTATCTATCAGTCTTTGGGGAGCTTTGATGGTGACATCTATGTTTGGGGAGGGTTTTTCAACAATTTCCATGCCGGCAGGCAGGTTATGAAGTTCAAGGGGGACCGTTACCGATTTTTCAAAAGATAGTTTTTCTTCAGGAATGATAGCGAACCAGAATACGAGGGCGAGGAGGAAAGAAAACAGTTTGAGTCCCCAGTTTTTGACGAAAATGTTTCTTAGAATCTTATTCATATTTCTTAGAATCTTATTCATTAAATTTTTATTTCAAATAACTGAGCAGCCTTTCCTTGAGTTGATCCAATTCAAGGCCCTGTTCCAAACGTCCCTTAGTGGCCAGTGAGATGATTCCCGTCTCTTCTGACACGACAATGACAGCGGCATCCGTTTCCTGCGAGAGGCCGATGGCTGCCAGATGCCGAGTCCGCGTCAAGAAATTTCTTCCCAGGTTATGCGAGGCAGGAAGGGGAAGGAGGCAGCCTGCGGCAAGAATTTTGTTGCCTCTGACAATGACGGCTCCGTCATGCAGGGGAGAATGAGGGAAAAAGATGCTTTCCAAAAGGTCTTTAGACACATCCGCTTCTATTTTTGTCCCCCGGTCTGCATAACTTTTTAGCGAGATATTCTTTTCAAGGGCAATCAGCGCCCCGATTTTTTTTCTGGACATGATATTGACGGAGAGAAAAATATCTTTGGCTTTTTCCTTAAAAGCCATGGCTGTAAGAGGATTTCGGAATGAACGGGAGCCAATGGATGTAAAAAATCTTCTGAGTTCGGGAGCAAAAAGGATGATGATGGCGATGATCAAAATGGGGGAAAACGTGCGGATCAACCATTGTGTAACATAGAGATTTCCGATCTGGGCCACAAGAACGAAAACCCCGACGATCCCCAAACCAATGGCCATTTGATAGGCCTTGGTGTCCTTGATCAGGCGCAGGAAAGAATAGAGGATGATCGTAACAAGAATGATATCGAGCAGGTCGCCGATGGTGGCGTGGGTTAGTGTGTAGATAAAATTAGAAAACATAATGTTGATTTTTCCCTATCGCGCTGCTATTTAGTGTTTTGTCCGGTTGTTTTTCGTTCAGGATCGCCTCGGCGACCAGAATCGCCTTTTTTGTGGCCGCTACGTCGTGCACTCTGAGCAGATGGGCACCATGTGCTACACTCAGAACTGCTGCGGATAGACTTCCTTCCAATCTATCCTGAGGTGGCTGGTTCATAATTTTTCCGAGAAAGGATTTGCGTGAGAGTCCCACAAGTATGGGGCGCTCTAATTCTTCAAAGTATCCGAGATTTCGGATTAAACTAAGGTTATCCCTAAAAATTTTCCCGAATCCGATTCCCGGATCGATTATAATTTTTTCTCTTTCTATTCCTGATGAGACAGCCATGTCTATTCTTTCTTGGAAAAAAAATTTAACTTCTGCCAAGAGATTTTCATAGGCGGGACTGTCCTGCATGGTTTCGGGATTCCCCTTCATGTGCATCAGGATGACAGGAGTTTCTCTCTCTGCAGCCAGAGACATCATCTCTGGATCGAACCGGAAAGAACTGATATCGTTGATCATATTTGCCCCGGCATCAAGAGCTTTGCGCGCGACTTCCGCTTTTGTGGTGTCGACAGAGAGAAGGATGTCTGTGTTTTCCCGAAGTTCGGAGATGACCGGTAAAATACGGCGCAGTTCTTCCTCAAGAGGAACAGGATCAGAACCGGGCCGGGTGCTTTCCCCTCCTACATCTATGATATCGGCGCCTTCCTTGACCAGATCTAATCCATGTTTAACGGCTTTATCTCGATCAAAATAGAGGTTTCCATCAGAGAAAGAATCAGGAGTCACATTGAGGATACCCATAATCCAGGTCTGTTGGCCAAGAGTAAAATCTTGCCCATGGACTTGAAGAGTAACCTTGTTTCTCAATTTTATGCTTTTGCTGACGCCGGTTTGGCTATCCTTTTTTCTCCCTTGGTCGTTTTCTTTGGCTTTGTTTGTGACTCTTTTTGTTTTCGAGCAGCGACGCTGTTTTTCGGCAGTCTCTTCCCTTCGATGATGGCTTTGACTTCTTTGGCATCAAGGATCTCTCTTTCCAGAAGGGCTTCAGCCATTTTGATCAGCGTGGTTTTATTGTTTTTGAGGAGTTCCTCAGCCCTGGCATAATTTCTTTCGATGATGTTTTTGACCTCATTATCGATGAGTTCGGAGGTTTTTTCACTGAAGTTTTTGTGCATCGTCAGTTCTTTTCCAAGAAAAATCAGATCATCCCGTTCCCCAAAAGTGAGCGGGCCGAGATCGGACATTCCATACTCACAGACCATTTTCCGTGCGATTTCGGTGGACCTTTCAAAATCGTTGGCCGCTCCTGTTGTTGACTTGTCGAGGAAACGAATTTCGGCCACCCTGCCGGCAAGCAGAACGGACAGCTGGGCTTCCAAATATTTCTTGGAATGAGTATATCGGTCATCAATGGGGAGCTGCTGAGTGAGTCCGAGAGCCATACCGCGGGGAATGATGGTGACTTTGTGGATGGGATCGGCTTCCGGGATAAGCGCTGCAACAACCGCATGGCCGGCTTCATGGAAGGCCGTGCTTTTTTTCTCTTCGTCACTGATAATCATGCTCTTTCTTTCCACACCCATCATGACCTTATCCTTGGACGATTCGAAATCCTGCATGGTGACATTTTTCTGTCCATAGCGTGCAGCCAGGAGAGCGGCTTCGTTCACCAAGTTGGCAAGATCCGCACCGGAAAAACCGGGTGTTGACCGCGCTAAAACTCGCAAGTTGACGTTTTTGGCCAGAGGGATCTTTCGGACATGGACTCTCATGATTTCTTCACGTCCTTTCAGATCGGGCATGTTGACGACGACCCTACGGTCGAACCGGCCGGGTCGGAGAAGGGCGCTGTCCAAAATGTCTGGCCTGTTTGTGGCGGCGATAAGAATAATCCCCTCATTGGAATCAAACCCGTCCATTTCGACCAGAAGTTGGTTGAGCGTCTGCTCTCTTTCATCATGACCACCGCCCAAACCGGCGCCTCTCTGCCTTCCCACTGCGTCGATTTCATCGATAAAGATCAGGCATGGGGCATGCTTTTTCCCCTGATCGAACAGGTCGCGAACACGGGAAGCCCCAACGCCGACAAACATCTCAACAAATTCGGAACCGCTGATAGAAAAAAACGGGACATCGGCTTCTCCTGCAACGGCTCGGGCAAGAAGGGTCTTTCCTGTTCCCGGAGCGCCAACGAGAATAACGCCCTTGGGGATGCGGCCTCCGAGTTTTTGAAATTTCTGGGGATCCTTTAAAAATTCAATGATCTCCTGGAGTTCTTCTTTGGCCTCTTTGATTCCAGCCACGTCTTTGAATGTCGCTTTCTTCTGGACGGGGGAAAAAAGTTTTGCGCGGCTCTTACCGAAAGACATGGCTTTGTTGCCTCCAGACTGCATCTGACGCATAAAAAAGACCCAGAAAAGGATAATGATGATAAGCGGTAACCAGGTAAGAAGATAGGAGAACCAAGGGGCGCGGGCTGAGTCGTTAACATTAATGTTCACCCTATTTTCTCGAAGTATTGTGACAAGTTCGTCGAATTTATCTGTCGAAACGGTCTTAAATGGCGATCCATCCGCGTATTTACCACTAATCTGATTTCCTGTAATCTCCACTTCAGTGACAAGTCCACCTTCGACTTCATCAAGGAATACACTAAAATCCACTTCCTTTTTTGCAGCATCCGGTGACTGCATTAAGCTGTAGAGGATGAGGATTATAATTCCGGCTGCAACCCAGAAAAATATGTTTCTGTATGAGGTGAGTTGTTTTTTTTGTTTGGACATTATATGATCCTTTTTTAAAATCTTATTTTAGCATGTTTTCCGTGAATTGTTAATAAAACATTTCGGATTAGTCGGGATTATTACGAAAAAAAAGAGCTTTTAGAGACTTTTTATCTTTTTTCGCATATCCATTTTTCCGGTGTAATTATTCATTGGCCTTGACTGCAAATATGAGTTTTAGTAAGATAAATTTATTCTTGTGGGGCTGTAGCTCAGCTGGGAGAGTGCTTGACTGGCAGTCAAGAGGTCGTGGGTTCGATCCCCATCAGCTCCACCATCTTCAACCCCTTAAGATACATAGGATTCAAGGGTTCTGGACCACTTAAAATTCAACCAACTCTTTTGGAGATGATCCTAAAATTTTGATTTAACCAATTGCATGAGTGCATCAAATTTCATTCTTTCTTCGTCTGAGAGGAATTGGTAATAATCTGACTTATAAATGGTGAGATGAATGAGTGACTCCTTCAAATTGCCTTCAGAAAAATAGACTAGACCTAAATAATAATTTGTTCTTCCTGCTTTGGGATTTAATTCGAGCGTTTTTTCCCAGGAATCAATGGCTTTTTTTGTTTCCCCGGTTTGCAGATAAACGGTTCCCAGACTGTTGAGAGCCTTCCAGTTATTGGAATCCAATTCCATGACTTTTCTTAGATAGGTCATAGATTTTTGGAGAATTTTCTTGTCATTATCTTTCATCGACAATGTTAAATAAATACTACCAAGATTAAATAGGGCATCCACATATTCATTATCTATAGCCAATGCCATCTCGAACGCATTCATCCCATTTTCCAAATCATTCTTATTCATATAGGCTAGTCCAAGTCGATTGAAGAATTTAGGGTCCCGTTCCATTTGGCTCAAATTTCCTGAACCTAATAAGGCAATGAGTTCATCATACTTTTCCCAATCTAGAAGATATTCCGAAAACACATTGAGGATTTCAGAACTGGTTGGATGTCGATCAAGCCCTTCCCGTAAAACCTTGAATGCATTCTCGATTTGATGTGATTCCTTGTAAAGCTTTGCCAGATATGAATAGGCGAAATCCACATTCTGTTCTTCTTGAATGATTGTTTTCAAGCGTGAAATGCCTTCCTGAATCTCCCCGGCATCCTTCAGTTTAAATGCTTTCACAACTCTATTGTATATAGGGAGAAGGGTTTTTATGTCATCATTTTGACTGAAATTTTCTTTTTGAGCACTCATTGCATTTCCAATATAACCCAGGCTTTTGAGCTTGGTTAAGGTGAAATTATCAATTCTGTTTCTTGCATTGATGTTTTCCGGGTTGGATTGGTGAAGAATAAGCTGTTCGAGTGTTTTATTATAATCCTCTAAATTTGTGCTGTTTGATAAGTTATTTTTTTCATCAAAATCTGTGACTAAATCATAGAGCTCGGGAATTGGAGAATCAAAAAATTTATCCTTCTGACTAATATATCCCTGTAAGGGTGCCCAACCCAAAGTGTAATAGGGTTGAAATGACTCAAAATAGATCTCTCGTTTAGGAAGTTTTTTCCCCTTTGTTATGGGCAAAAGTGAAAGGCCTTGGAGATTTTGAGGTTTATCAATCCCTAAAACATCACACACAGTGGGAAAAATATCTATATGAGAGACAAGTTGATCGGTCTCTCTTGGCTTGATTCCTGGAATTGAAATTATCAGAGGGACCCAAATGGTTGAATTGTAGGCAAAAATTCCATGGGTGTCTTTTCCATGATCACCCAGGGATTCTCCATGATCAGCGGTGAAAACAATGAGAGTATTATTGGATAACCTGCTCTGTTCCATATGGTTAAATAATCTGCCCAAAATGTAATCTGTGTAGGCTACCTCCCCATCGTAGGGAGTAGTCTTAAACCGACTGAGGAACGGTTCAGGCGGTTCATAGGAGTAATGAGGATCAAAAAGATGTATCCAGATAAACCAATGTGAAGTTTGGTTTTTCATCCATTGCAAGGCCTTCTCCATAACCTTGTCCGCTTTTCTTTCTAGTGCAAAATCATCGTCATAAACATCAAAGCCCTGGTCGAGTCCGAACTTGGAATCGAGTGGGGCCCCTCCTATAAATGCTCCGGTTGAGTAGCCGAATTTTTTCAAATATTCGGCTAAAGTGAGGAAATTGTCTTTGACAACAAAATTAAAATTGTCTTGAACTCCATGGTACAGGGGAGTTGTCCCTAGAAGAATATTTGCATGAGAAGGCAGAGTTAAAGAGTTATGGGCAAATGCTCTGCTGAAAAGGATCCCTTTTTCAGCCAAACCGTCAATATTAGGAGTTTTAAAAGATGAATTCCCATAGCAGCTCAATCTATCTGCTCTTAGGGTATCGATGGTGATAAGAAGGATATTTTTAGGTGCTTCCTCTTCGCCATTCATAGAATATAATGAAGGAGTGATAGTGAATACAATCGAGTAAAAAGAAAACAATAAAAGAGGAAAAATAATGTGATATCTTGAAAGGAATGTCTTATTATCTTTTTTCATTGAAGTTGTGCTAATAATCAGGGATTTTAGATATAAAATTTCTCATATATATTCTTTAGATAATTTATACGGTTGAGTTCATTAGATCGTTTAGACGAAGAAATAATATTTTCTTCCCGAATAATATCGAAAAAAATATTTATCGAAGAGACTATGCGTTGAGTCGCATGGAGAGGGCGATGCGTTTGAGGTCTTGATCGACTGACAAAACCTTGACTTTTACGATCTGGCCGACCTTCGCTTCCTCATTGGGATCGCGGACAAATCGATCGGCCATCTCGGAGATGTGGACCAGTCCATCCTGGTGAACGCCGATATCGACAAACGCACCAAAATTTGTGACGTTGGTCACAACACCTTCCAGTACCATTCCGGATTCAAGATCTGCGATATCCTGGATCTCTTCGGAAAAGGTGGCGTACTGGAATAAACGTCTCGGATCGCGTCCCGGCTTCTCCAGTTCAGACAAAATATCCTCGATAGTCGGCAGCCCCACATCATTTGAGACGAAGCGATGCTTATCGACGGCTTGAAGCAGGGACACGTTCCCGATGAGTTTTTCCAAAGTTGTATTTAATGTTTTTGCCATGTTTTCCACTAGAGCATAACGCTCAGGATGGACGGCAGAATTATCGAGTGGATTTTTCCCATTTTGAATGCGGAGAAAACCGGCCGATTGTTCAAAGGTCTTGCTGCCTATTCCTTCGACTTTTTTTAGGTCTTTTCGGGAAACAAATGTACCGCTGTTGTTCCTGTGCTTGACAATATTCCTGGCTAAAGTCCGGTTTAGTCCCGAAACATATTTGAGAAGCTCCTCTGAAGCCAGATTCAAATCAACTCCAACCGAGTTGACACAGCTTTCAACCCCTTCATCCAGAGAAATTTTCAACTTCTTCTGATCAACGTCATGCTGGTACTGTCCCACACCGATGGATTTCGGATCGATTTTAACAAGTTCGGACAGGGGATCTTGAAGACGGCGTCCAATGGAGATGGCTCCGCGAATGGTTACATCCAGCTCAGGGAATTCTTTGATGGCGGTTTCGGAAGCACTGTAGATACTTGCGCCGGATTCACTGACAATCAGGCTGGTGGGACGTGATTGAGAGGGAAATTCATCCATAACCTTGCGTAAAAAAATTTCGGTTTCGCGACTGGCCGTGCCGTTGCCTATAGCGATAAGAAGGATGTGATGCTGTTGGATCATCTCCGTGACAATCTTTTTGGCCATGTCCTTTTCTTTATGAGGTTCATGGGGAAAGATGGTTTTGTATTCGAGAAATTTTCCTGTTTTGTCAAGGGCGGCGATCTTGCTTCCTGTTCTGAATCCGGGGTCAATTCCCAGGACAGATTTTTGTCCGGCCGGGGGAGCGAGGAAGAGTTCTTTCAAATTTTCTCCAAAAACCCTAATGGCCTCTTCATCGGCCCGAATCTTCATGTCTTTTCGTACTTCTGTTTCAGTTGCAGGAAGGAGAAGCCGCATGTAGCTATCGGCGGATGTTTGCTTCAGGAGTTCTGCAGCTGCACTCTGGGGATATTTAACCAGATGGGACTCGAGGTGTTCGAGGGCCGTTTCTTCTGGGATGTCTAAACTTAGCCGAAGCACTTTTTCCCTTTCTCCACGAAAAAGCCCAAGCATCCTGTGGGAAGGAATGGTTTTTACCTGTTCGTGGTAGTCGTAATACATCTGGAATTTTGTTTTGGAATCTTCAAATGGCTTTCGAACCTTGGAAGTGAAAGAACCTTTATCTATAGCCAGCTCGCGCAGCCATTTCCGGATGTCAGAATCATTCGCCAGGTCTTCAGCAAGAATATCGCAGGCTCCCGAGAGTGTTTTTTCAGAAGTCACGAATCCTTTTTCTTCATTAATATAGGTTGCGGCATGAGCTGCAATATTGGTTTCCGCATCCGAAAGGCTGAGCAGCCACAATGCGAGCGGTTCCAATCCAGCGTCGCGGGCTTTGCTGGCACGTGTGGCCCGTTTGGGCTTGTAAGGAAGATACAAATCCTCCAGTTCTGTTTTGTTTGTAATTATGTTGAGCTTAGTTTCCAGTTCAGCAGTGAGTTTTCCCTGAGTCTTAATGGTTTCAAGGATTGTCGTTCGGCGGTCTTCCAGTTCCCTGAAATAGGTCATGCGGTGGAAGATATTCCGGATTTGAGTCTCATCCAGATTGCCGGTGTTTTCCTTTCTATACCTGGCGATAAAAGGAACGGTCGCTCCCTCATCCATAAGTAAAATCGTGTTTGCAATTTGATCGATGCCCAAAGCGTTTTCTTTTGACAGCTGTTTGAGTATATCCATGTGATTTTTCTTAAGTATTCTGCAGTATACAGCAGCCGTCTTTTTTTTCAAACGGCTTGTTGAGAATGATCGTTGACTTCACATCCACATGCTTCTACAATTTAATCCAACATAGATATTTGATAGGATTAAACACCGATGTTTCGAAATATTTCTTCTTTTTTTGTCGTTGTCTGTGCCGGATTCCTTTTAGTCGGAATGACATTTTCAGGAAGGGCTCAGATTATGCGCCGTCCCATCAACCAGCCCTTGTCTTCTGAAATACGACCCTGCTCAGCCCCGGATAGAATTCTTGTTAAATTTAAAAAGTTGGGGGATATCCGCGCACAGGAGTCAATAAAAGCCTCTATTGAAGCCTTCTTCGGGATTCAAGAAATCAAAAAATTCACTCTGATCGATGTCTCTGTCTATCGTACGTTTTTGGATAAGGAGAAAACTCTTGTTGAGCTCAATGCGAGTCCGTATGTTGAATATGCCGAAGCCGACTATTACAGGTATGCTAAAACAACTTTCCCCAATGACTCAAGATTTTCAGACCAGTGGGGCCTCCACAATACAGGCTTGAACAATGGAACTATAGATGCCGATATCGACGCCCCTGAGGCCTGGGATTTAACGACAGGCAGTACGAGTGTTGTGGTGGCTGTGATTGATTCAGGGGTCGATTATAACCATGAGGACCTAAAGGCCAACATGTGGAGAAATCCTGGTGAAATTTCCGGCAATGGGATCGATGATGATGGCAATGGATATGTCGATGACTACTATGGAATAGACGCCATCGAAAACACAGGCGATCCCATGGATGATGAGGGACATGGAACCCATGCTTCCGGAACCATCGCGGCTGTTGGGAATAACGGGATTGGCGTGACAGGCATTTGCTGGAACTGCAAGATCATGGCGCTGCGGTTTTTGTCCAGAGATGGAGGAGGAACGGTCTCGGATGAGATCGAATGCATTCAGTATGCCGTAAACCAAGGCGTCAAAATCATCAGCTGCAGTTTTGGGGAATATGATTTTTCCCGATCTGAAAAACTAGCCATCGATACAGCCAGAAATTCCGGTGTTCTTTTTATATTTGCTGTTGGAAATGAAGGAGAAAACAACGAGACCAACCCTCACTATCCCTCTGGCTATGATTCTGAGAACATCATTGCAGTGGGTGTGTCCGACCGGAATGATCGGCTGGTCTCCTGGTCGGATTATGGCATCACGACAGTGGATGTGGCCGCACCGGGAGATTATATTTTAAGTACGGTGCTGAATAACGGGTATCAGAGTGAAAGCGGAGCCTCTATGGCGACGCCTCATGTGGCCGGTCTGGCGGCCCTGCTTAAATCTTTCAATCCGAGTCTCAGTTGGCTTGAAATTAAAAACCTTATCCTCAAAAACGGAGATAAGATTCCATCTGCAGAGGGCAAACTTGTGACCGGAAGCCGTATTAATGCCTTTAAAGCCCTCTCGGGCGAACCGAGAATTGTTCTCAATCTGCAGGCTGGAGAAGGGGGAACGACCGCCCCTCCCCCAGGAATATACGATCATGAAGAAAACGAAAACGTCACAATTCTGGCCATCCCTAACACCGATTTTGAGTTTTCTCAATGGACAGGGCGCGTCCCGTCTGGACAGGAGATAATCAATCCCCTTTTTCTTCGGATGAATTTCAGCAGGACAATAACGGCAAATTTTAGAGCGCTCATCTATGCGCCGCTTCAGTTTGAAGGTCAAAGGGTTGAGAACCGTTCGCTGTCACAACGGGAGACAATCATCGTATTGAATTGGCAGGCTCATCCCAACAACACAAATATCACATTGTACTGTCTCTATGAAATTTCCGGATCGAACTGGAACAAGTTGGCCGATGTGGATGCTTCAGTTTTTACGTACATGCATAGGAGTCTAGAATTGAATCAAACATACTCTTATGCCCTTGTCTCGGTGAACAATGCAGGGAGTGAAGGAATCCCGGCATACCTGACAATAAATAAGGAGAGACCGATCTTATTTGAACCCTCTTACCCTTGAACCCTTTCTTATTCTATAAACCGAAGGCTTTTGGGCACTCTTTCCATATGAAAGATAACAATAGGGCGGAGGATTTTGCGAACGGAATTGAGAAGTTCCGGTGAAAACGGTACGGAGGAGTCTTTAGGCGGCGGGTTTTTTTTGATCCAGCTCAGAAAATCATTGAAATCCGGAGGAACTTCTATTTTTTTTTCTGAAACGCAGCGGCTGCACAGGATGCCGTCTTTCTTATGTGAAAGCCAGTGAATCTCGTCGGATACCCTCCTACACTTTTTGCAGCGTTTGAAATCAGGAAGAATACCGCTGATTTTTAAAAACCAGGCTTCGAAGTAAAGTGAGGCAAAATCTAAATCGGCCCCTTTTTGGAGGGATTGGAGTATGGACTTGAGAAGTCGGAAAAGGACCTCATCTTTAGACCTTGCCGGGAAGAAGGCATCGATGAGTTCGGTAAAGTAAGAAAGGGTGTAGGATGTTTTCAAATCTTTTTGTATGTCGAAGAAGGATTCGAGAAGATCGCTGTTGTTGATAGTGACGAGTTCCTTGCCTTCTTTTTCGTAATAGAACAACCTCACATATGAAAGTGGCTCAAGACTGCTCCCGAAGCGGTTGCCGAATTTTCGTGCACCCTTGGCCACGCCTTTGAAAAGCCCTTTGTCTCTCGAGAAAAGGATGACAATTTTGTCCTGCTCTCCGATGTTATATGTTCGGAGAATGAATCCTTCGGATTGTTCAAGAGGCATTGGAATTGGTTAGAGATGGCTGAGGAATAAAGTTCCGAGCCCTAAGTAAGTCAAAACGCCGATGCTGTCCGTGCACATAGTCAGTAGATTGACCGATCCTAAAGCAGGATCAAGTTTGATGAGTTTCAGAATAAGAGGGATAAGGGTTCCCATAAATGCTGCAATAAAAAGATTGATGATGATGGCTAGGCCGATGATTAATCCGAAATAATAGTTGTTATAGATCAGGAACGATAAAATCCCTGTGATAGAACCGATAACCAATCCATTCACTAAACCGACGATAATTTCTTTCAGGAGTGCCTTACGGGTTGAAAGCCAATCTGTTTGACCTATGGCGATCTCCCTGACAATAATGGCGATTGTCTGATTTCCGGCAATACCTCCCAGCGCCATCACCAAAGGGATAAACACGACCAGCTGGACAACTCTCTGGATGGTTTCGGTAAAACTGTTCACGATCGCAGGAGCAATGGAAGCTGTTAAGAGGCTGAACAAGAGGAAGGGAAGCCTCTTCTTTATGGACGACAGTGGACTGTCCAGAATGCGGTCGGTGCTGTCTAGAGAAACCATCTTGTACATGTCCTCGGTGGCTTCTTTGTCGATGACATCGATGATATCGTCGACCGTGACGACTCCGACGAGAACATTGTCATCATCGACAACAGGAATAGCGACGAGATTATAATCTGCGACGTTTCTGGCTACGATTTCCTGGTCTGTATCGGTGGAGACAATGATGAGATCGGTGTTCATGATGCTTTTTAGAGAAGTATTCGGCTTCGAAAACAAGACCTGCCGGATGGACACAACGCCGAGAAGATGATTCTGGTCATCGACAACATAAAGATAAAATGCGGATTCGACATCCCCCCCAAGCTGCATGGCCGTTATGGTGTCTGAGACTTTGGTGTTTTGATTCAGGGCGTAGAAATTGGGGGACATGATCCGCCCGGCAGTCTCTTCTTCGTACTCGAGGAGTTCGAGAAGATCCTCCGAAGGCTTGTCCTCCATGGCCTCTAAAACAGTTTCTTTGAGATCATCGGAAAAGAAAGGCATGATAGCCGCGACATCGTCGGGGGCGGACATATGAAAGATGTCGGTGATCTGATCGATTGGACATTTCTTGAAAATCTGAGCTGCATCCTCAGGTTCAATCTCCCTGATCATATCTGCAGCAATTTCTTTATCGTTTTCATAGAGAGTATTAAACAGAACCATTCTTTCCCGGAATGTGAGGTGTTCCATCAGAGAGGCGATATCTACAGCGTGGAATTTTTTGACAAGGTTCCAGACACGTGAGAGAGAGCCTATGTTTATGAATTTTCGTGCTGAGCTGACAGCGATACGTAGTGATTTGACCTGCATTTTATTCTCGTTAGACAATCCAAGATATCATAAAACACGGGGGGCTGTAAATTGAAAAATCATCATAAAAGCCTCTCCATTTCCGTGATTTCTATTCACTTTTTTGAACTCGTTCTTCATATCAATGAGTTTGGGATGCGACCAATTCTAAAAGCATCCCCTTGACATACTATAGGGGGGTATGGTAACCTATAAAAATAAATACGGGGGTCATTATGAAAAAAACTATCACTATTGTCGCAATCGCCTTTGTGGTGATTACAGGGCTTACGTCGTGTGGAAAGCCCTTTTACCTGAAAACAAAAATTATTACAGTCACCAATCCGAACAATCCCACGGGTGCTCAACTGAACGAAGAGGCTCGCCGGATAATCATTAAACTGGCCGACAGATATGGCGCATGGATATTTTCTGATGAAGTCTATCAAGGAGCTGAGTTGGACGGCCGGGCCAGCCGATTCCATGCTGGTTCCATTGCTGGCTCTATTCCAGCCAACTGGAACTCTACAAGTACATGAAATAGATAGGATAAATTGAAGTTCGCAGAGGATAATTGAGAAGAGAAGCCTATTTTTTTCGGTTGTAGTAATACTTATTTGTCTCTGAGACAATGACAGCGCTCAATGCCAGGAGGCCTATGAGGTTGGGAAGGGCCATAAGTCCATTCATTATATCCGCTAACATCCATACGATCTCCAGTTTCAGCATAGCCCCCACAGCCACAAAAATGACAAAAATGATGCGGTATGGCTTTACAGCTTTTTCGGTAAAAAGATACTCGATAGATTTTTCTCCATAATAACTCCAGCCTAATATAGTGGAATAGGCAAAAAATACAAGGCTCAGAGATACGATGAACTGTCCTATTTTTCCCGGAAGAAGTGCGTTAAAAGACAGCCCAGTCAACTCGGCACCGGTTGGGCCCGATGTCCAGATGCCGCTTAAGATAATCACCAGCCCCGTCATGGTGCAGACGATAATCGTGTCTATAAAAGTCTGGGTCATTGAGACAAGAGCCTGTTTGACCGGGTCCGGTGTCCTGGCTGCCGCAGCAGCAATGGGAGCAGATCCCAAACCCGATTCATTGGAAAAAATTCCTCTGGAGACACCCTCTCGTATGGTCTGCATGACGGCTGCCCCGAGAAATCCACCAATGGCGGCCGATGGAGTGAAGGCGGACTTAAAGATGAGAGCAAAGATTTTTGGGAGAGCGGAAATATTGAGGAAGAGGATAATCAAAGCCCCGGTGAAATAGATCAAAATCATGAAGGGAACTAAAACCTGTGTGACTTTACCGATACTTTTGATTCCGCCGAGTATAACCATGGCTGTAAATGCAGCCAGAATAATTCCAGTCGCCCAGTGGGGAATGCCTAAAGAAGCATTTAATGACTCGGCCACCGAATTGGACTGCACCATATTGCCGATACCAAATGCTGCGATAGCGGCAAAAATAGCAAACAGAGTTCCCAGCCATTTCCATCCCAATCCTTTCGAGATGTAATACATCGGGCCGCCGCTCATCATTCCTGCCTCATCCTTTTCCCTGAACTTGATAGCGAGAACGGCTTCAGCATATTTTGTGGCCATTCCAAAGACTCCTGTGACCCACATCCAAAACAGCGCCCCCGGTCCACCTGCAGCGATGGCTGTGGCTACACCGGCGATGTTTCCTGTCCCGACGGTCGCAGCGAGTGCTGTCATAAGGGCTTGAAAGTGGGAGATGTCCCCGGCTTCTTTTTCATCTTCTTTTCTTTGGAAAAAGGCAAGTTTGAGTGAATAAAAAAGACCTCTGATCTGCAGCCCATGTAATCGAAAAGTCAGGAAAATTCCAGTTCCGACCAAAAGGATAATAAGAGGCGGTCCCCAAATGAAATCCCGGATGCTGGTTAAGGAGGCTAAGATTTGATTTTCCATTAGCTTAAAAACGAAATTCCCAGAGATTTAATTTTTTCATGAAGTTGGCCTCTTTCTATCTGAAGAGATGAGGCGGTTTGATCAACGTCCCAGTTATTCCGGATGAGGGCTTTTTTTATGTAATCTCTTTCAAACTTCTCTTCGGCATCTTTAAGTGATTGTTGTTCTTCAGTTCCATTGGCGAGCTGGGATTCCCTGAGCTCGACGAGCAAAGGAAGGTGAGAGGTTTTGATCTGATCATCCTGGATCATGATGACAAATCGTTCAATAACATTGATCAGTTCACTGACGTTGCCGGGCCAGGAATAATTTGTAAAAGTTTCCATGGCCTTTGGTGTCATAGTTTTTGGTTTCTTGGCGTACTCGATGGAAAAATACTCTAAGAAGTGGTTGATCAATAGAGGAATATCTTCTCGTCTTTCCCGCAGGGGAGGGATTGTAAGAGGGATGACATTGAGTTTGAAGAACAGGTCTTCGCGGAATATTCCGCTGGCGATAAGAGTTTTCAGATCTTTTTTTGTAGCCGATATCACTCTCGCATCTGTTGAGCTGGAAGTCGTGGATCCTAGAGGATAAAATTTATGGTCTTTGATCGACTTGAGAAGTTTGTCCTGGATTTTAAGGCTCAAATCTCCAATTTCATCAAAAAAAAGTGTGCCTCCATCAGCGAGGAGTAATTTCCCTTTTTTTTCGATTTCGCCGTTGGAAAAGGTTCCTTTGATATATCCAAACAGATCGTTCTCCAGAAGATTTTCAGGAATAGCGGCGGAATTTATGCGGATGAAACGTTTGTGTTTCCTCAGACTCTGTTGATGGATAAGACGGGCAACGAGCTCTTTCCCGGTGCCGTTTTCTCCAGAGATCAATATCCGCCCATTTGATGGCGCCGAAACCTTGATCTCCTTTCTTAATTTTTGTATAGCTGCACTCTCTCCAACGAGGTGATACTTTGCCCGGATCCTTTCTTTTAACTGAATATTTTCTTCTTCCAACTGCCGATGTTTGAGAGCGTTTTTCACTGTGACGATGACTTTTTCCAAAGAGAGAGGTTTTTCAAGGAAATTAAAGGCTCCCAGTTTGGTAGCCTTGACGGCCGCCTCAACAGATCCGTGCCCTGTGATCATGATTACCTGAGTATTCTCTTCGATTCTTTTTATTTTCTCCAGAACTTCGATCCCCTTCAGCTTGGGGAGCCATATGTCGAGCAAGACAAGATCGAAATTTTCTCCCCTAAGTATATCGAGACCTTTCTCTCCCGAATCAGTTGTTTTAACTGTAAAATTTTCATCCTCAAGAATCCCCTTGAGGGACGATAGGATGCCGGCTTCATCGTCAATAACGAGTATTTTGTCCTTTATCATGTTGGAATCTCTATGGTGAATTTGGCTCCATGGGGCTCTAGGTTATGAAAATCGATGGATCCGTTGTGCTCGATAATAACCTGGTTTACGATGGCCAAGCCAAGGCCTGTTCCCTTCTTTTTTGTCGTGTAGTCCGGAAGGAAGATCTTATTACTGTCATCTACAGCTATGCCGGGACCCAAATCGGATATTTCTATCTTCATCTTTTTTTTACTTTTGTCGTAAAACGTTCTGATAGTAATGGTGCCCTTCTGCTCTATGGCATCGATCGCATTGTCGAAAATGTTCATAAACACTCGCTTCATCTGGTCGGAATCCACCTGTATGGTTGATGGAACTTCAGAAGAAAATCTGGTTTCAAATTTGATGGTATTAAAAATTCCCAGGTAGGGAGAGATGGCTTGTTCGATGATCTCATGGATATCGGCGGAGTCCAATCGAATTGTTGGTAATCGGGCAAAATTTGAGAATTCATCGACGAGGGCTTTGATGGTTCTGGCTTCCTGGACGATTGTGCTGGCTCCTTCTTGGATTATTTCGTTGTTATTTTTTCCATTCTTTTTCAGGTTTTTGATGATCCTTTCAGCGGAAAGCTGAATGGGTGTGAGGGGATTTTTTATTTCATGGGCCACTCGCTGTGCAACCTCTTTCCATGCGGCAATCTTTTGAGCATTTATGAGCTGAGTCAAGTTGTCCAGGACCACGATCATACCCGACAGTTCATCGTTGGCCTGTCTCAGGGGCGACACCGTCAGGGCCAGCATAACGTTTTGGCCGTCGGCCGTGATGTTGATTTCCTTGTCTCTTATCTCGAAGTCGTTGTTTACACCGCGCTGAATAGACTTTGTAATGTCTTTGTATTTTGTGTCCTTGAGGACATCTGTGACGTTTTTTCCCACAAGGTCACGATCTGTGAGCAAAAGCATTTCTTGAGCTGAGGGATTGAAGGTTGTGATTATCCCTTTGGCATCCAGCGTGATCACGCCGGTCGTGATATTGTCCAGGATTGTCTCGATGTATTTTTTTCCTTCGGCCAGCTCTGATGTTTTTTGCGCTATGTTTTTTTGACTCCCTTTGAGATCGGCAATCATCTGATTAAATGAATTTATAAGGAGTCCCAGTTCGTCTGAGGCCGGATCCTCCACATGGACATCCAGATTACCTTTTGATACTTCCTTTGTTGCTTGAGCCAATTTTTCAATAGGAACAGTGATCCCCTTGGCTAAATACATTCCGATCCAGCTGGCTGCAAATATAATGAGGAGAGTGACAAGTGCAAGCAGCAGAAAATAGGAGGTCTTCACAGGATTCCTCTGAATTCTCAGCTGGCGGTACCGATCGACATAGGATATGATATTTTTGATCCGTTGGGCATAATTCTGAGGGAGAAATTTTCCTGTCACAACCAGAATGCTGCCGATATCAGGGATATTGAAGGAGATCCCGCGGCGGATCAATTCTCCTGTGCCCATGGACAGAATTTCTTCTAAATTTTCTCCAAGATGAGCTCTTTTGATCATGTTGGTTTTGAGATCCTGATAATACTGAAAAGGAAGATCTGGATTCAAGTAAGAGAAAAGCTCTTCGTCATCTTTATAGATCCCGATCTCATCCAATTTATATTCCGTCAGTTTATTCCGGACAAAGGCCATCAAAGGAAGACGTCTCTCCATGTCTATGAGATTTTGTTCCTGTATGGCGCTCACCAACTGTTGAGCATAGTGGAGAGTGATGTCTTTGCTGTTCAGGTAGAATCCATCGGCAAGACTCTTTGTGTCATCCATAATTTGATCAATAGGCGTCTCGAACCACCCCTCAATGTTTCGGCTGATGATGTCGCTTGCGAAAAAGAACAACAACATCGTGGGGATGAGAGAGAGAGAGATAAAAAAAATGAAAAGGCGGGTTTTGAAGTGAGCGCCGGGAACTTTCCTTTTTCTTTCTAGGAAAAGCTTGATCAGGTTTCTTCCCAGAACAAAGGAGAGGATGAGAAAAAGCAGGATGAATATGATTTCCAGAGACAGGAGAAGTATTCGTGCAACTGAGAATTCTTGGGTTCGTCGAATGAAGAACTCGATAACAAGAAAAAGGATGATCAGAAGGATGATGATGGTCCCAATAATTCGAGACCCTTTTATTCTAGAAACTTCCATTTTATTTGTTTGGTTTAAATGGAAACACTCTCTTCTTCTAGCTCGATGAATGCTTCCATATTTTCGAGAGTGATTCTGATATTTTTGACTACGGCTCCAGGCTCCCCGAATGGTTTGCCTATTTTGTTGTTGAGAGTGAAGGAAATGCCTCCCGCATTTCCGGTATGAATAAGCAATTCTTTTTTGGCGATAACCTGAACTTCTTCTCCTTCGAGTTTTAGCCCTTCGATAACCAGCTCTCCATCGGCATAGATTTGAATCCAAGTCTCCATCATGAATGTGAGATCAAGAATCAGCTCTTTTTCTTCTTCAAGAATTGGAGTTTCCTGGGGCGGGCCGGGTGCAGTCTCTTGAATTGTTAGGGCTGATGGAGTTTCCTCAACCTTCTGTTCCTTGTTTTTTTGGAAGAAAACAATCCAGATGAATGTGAGGACTGCCATAAGAGCAAGAAATAATGAAATGGAGTACAGAATTCTCTTCACTTTTATGGGGAGTATGTACTGTGTTTTTTGAGATTCTTTCACTTGCTCTTTTTTTTCTTGTTCCCTGAGCAGTTCAGATTCGTAGTAGCTGTTGAGTATGGTGTTTTCATCCAATCCAATATATTTTGCGAAAGAACGTATAATTCCTTTGATGAAAAAGGAACCGGGGAGATTGTCAAGTCGATCTTCCTCCAATTCTCTCAAATACCGGATATTGATTTTTGTGGCATCTGAAATTTCCTGCAGAGTAATTCCCCTGAGTTCTCGTTCTCTCTTGAGTTCAATCCCTATGAGTGCCATTTTTTTTGATTTTAAATTAAGAATATCTATGTGTCAACCTGATGTTCATTACGAATGGAATCCTTATCCTTTTAGAAAACGGGATAGCGAACTCAGACTGCCGAAAAAACCAATGACAGCACAGGCGAAAACAAGAAAAACACTTTGTGTCAGCGAAAGGAATCGGAAACTGATTAGATCATTTAGGACACCCAATGACGAACCAAGGTAAACAGGGAAAATTTCTATAAGAGCAAAGAGAAGGAACAAGGACAGAACTCCTCCTGAAATTCCCAAGATTGTTCCTTCCATAAGGAACGGTATTCTGATAAACATGTTGGTCGCTCCCGACAGGCGGAATATTTCAATCTCATCTTTCCTTGAAAAAACATTCAGCTTGATGATATTTGAAATGATAAAAAATGAGGCTAGAACAAGAATGCCTCCCAGGAAATACCCCACGGCTCTGGCCAGTCGGCTGAGCGAGTACATTCTTTCAATCCATTCTTGATTGAACTGCACATCACTGACTTGATCTGTGCTTCTGATCTGTTCAATAAAAATAAAAATATCTTCAGGGGACAAATTGTCCTTCTTGAATAACACTTCGAAAGAAGGGGGAAAAGGATTTTTATCTAAATTTTCTAAAATGGCTTGAAGGTCGGGGAATTTTCCCTGAAATTTTTCGAGTGCTTCTGACTCACTGACAAACTGAACATCAATGATCAGAGTACTGTTCTGTAGTCTTTCTCTGATGGTCGATCTCTCATTGTTGCTCAAATCTTTTTCAAGAAAAAAAACAGCGGTCAAATTCCGGGAAAGTTCTTGTGCGGTATGCTGCAGGTTGTTCGACAGCGATAGGAAAATTCCAAATGTTAAAAATGAGAGACAGATGATTGTGATAGAAAAAAAGTTCCTGGAACGAAACTGCCATAGGTTGTTCCGGATTTCTTTCAAGAAGTAGTTTAAGTATTGAATAATTATAATTCTTCCTTTCTGAGAAGTTTTCCTTTGTAGAGGAAGAGAATTTTTTTTCCAAAGTTTCGGATCAACTCCCGGTCGTGTGTACATATGATGACTGTCGATCCCTGCTCGTTGACGGTTTTGAATAGACTCATGATTTCGAAGGCTAATTCTGTATCAAGATTTCCTGTGGGTTCATCCGCAAGGATAATTTTTGGATTGTTGACGATGGCTCTGGCAATGGCAACCCTCTGCTGTTCACCATAGGAGAGCTGCGAAGGAAAATCCCACATTTTATGGTGGAGGTTCACCATGCGTAGTGCATTAAGCACTTTTTTCCTCTGCTCTTTCTGTGGAACCCCGAGTATCTGGAGAACAACGGCCACATTGTCGAATACTTTTTTGTGGAAAAGAAGCCGAAAATTCTGGAACACAATGCCCATGGTTCTTCTAAGCTTATATATTTTGTGATCGGGTATCTTGAGGATGTTTTTTCCGTCGATTACAAGCTGACCTTGAGTGGGGAGAATTTCTCGAAAAATGATTTGAAGGAGCGTCGTCTTTCCGGCTCCGCTCGGACCTGTCACAAACCAGAAATCTCCCTTTTTAATACGAATGGTGATATCTTCGAGAGCCCAGTTGGGTTTTTGGTACTGTTTCGAAATCCCATATAGCTCAATCATCAGAGTAACCTTCTTAATTGAAGTCTAAATCCTCGTTCCACGAACGATATACTATCATTTTATTTTGTGTTTTTCTCCTCCATAGTTTGTGACAGTCCAAAACTTCCAGCAAAAAGGGATGGACGTCGCCAGTATATCTCTGCCCGCAACGACGGAGGAGTGAGGACGGAGGTATGCTGCGTAAGGGTTCCATCCCTGTTATTTAAATTGTTGGACTGGCTGAAGTGGGAGAAGAAAAATTTTAGACGAAGAGATACATGAACCAGCCAAACGCGAGAGCTCCTACGACCATGATCAGGAAGAGAGAGACGCCGTAGCGGATTTGCGATTTTTTTTCGTTTCTTCGGATTATGGCTAAAACAGAAGAGACAAAAGCTGAATAAATGACCATTGAAACAAAAAGACTTGTAAACATCAGTTCTTTTTCCCTGCCGCGATGTCGTAGGCATCCAGTGCCACAAGATAGTTTAAAAGGCCGGCTCCCGCAAAAAAGGCTGTGCCGAATTCAAATGAGATGTTTTTCAAATTGCCAATCCCAAACGAAAAGATTTTTGTTAAGAGAAAAAGACTTCCTGTCCCTATATCTGAGAAAAAGGCCAGTATTGTCAGAGGATTCTCAGTCTGAAATGAATAGACCCGACCACCCATGATAAGACCTAATGTCGCCATGGACGTGATGGCCACAAAGAAGAAGAGAGCTCTCTTGAACTTCTTTAGGGCCGTATGTCCCAGGCCTGGAATAAACCAACCCAGGATGAAGTAGGCCATGGCTTTTGTATTCATTTTTGAAACCGCATGATAAAGTAAACAGCCCAAAAAAGCAACAAGGACGACTGTTCTGTTGCAAGGAAAATTTGCTTTTATTATAATAAGGATTCTTTGAGATATATATATTATAATTATTGGGATTTAATTGAGGAGTAAAAATGGATAATTCAAACTTTGAAGATATTATTCAATTTGCCATCCAAAGAGAAGAGGATGCTTGTAGAGAGTATGGTGAAATGAGTGAAATTTCAGAAACGCCAGGATTAAAAGAGCTGCTGCTCGAGCTTCAGGCTGAAGAAAAAAAGCACAAAGAACTTCTCCAAGGCATAACAAGCAAGGATATCGGAAACCTGGAAACACATAAAGTTATCGATTTGAAGATCAGTGATTTCTTAACAGAGGAACCCCCCACACCTGATATGAACTTTCAAGATCTGCTTATTTTTGCCGCCAAAAAAGAGCAGCAGGCCGTCGAGCTCTACACGAGAATGAAGGCCGCAATAAATTCAGCAGAGTTGAAAAAAATGTTTGACTTTTTTGTTGAACAGGAAAAAGAGCATAAGTTGAAACTGGAGACGGAATACGAAAAGCATGTCCTTGAAGAAGGATAGAATAGAGACCATCATATTTTCTCAGGAGGGTAAAATGAGTGCGCCGAGCAAAGCTTACTTTTTCCAGTTGGTGACTCTCTGAAGAAAAATGAGACAGCTTGAACTATTTCTGTCGACAAGCGAGAG
>SDBU01001144.1_pt1 | contig 38774 bp, 38 predicted proteins | sample 2277071 | NCBI WGS metagenome assembly SDBU01 (sample SAMN10397929, study PRJNA504765) | marine sediment metagenome | isolation source: marine sediment core GS08_GC12, 126 cmbsf | place: Arctic Ocean: Gakkel Ridge, Loki's castle | collected 2008 | reverse complement strand
TTCTCCAAATTCCTCGTAGTAGATTTCCTTGAACTCTTTAATTGCCTTTTTACTTAATCCCATATTTAAAGGTTAAGCTAGGAACAATAAATAAAAAAGGCAGAAATATTTGCCTTTTAAGTAAAAAATACCAGATGAATATGTTAAAGTGAGTGCAAATTAATTAATAAGAAAAGAGAAAAGTGTTTTAGTATAAATCAGGAGTCCTTTATAGGGGAAATAGAATAAAGGTAGTGATTTAAAAATTTAAAAATAGCACTTAATAACTGATTGAAATTTTAGATTATGATAATATTGTTAAACTGTACTTTAGGAAATCATTTTAAAAATCATAATTGAAGAATGCGGTCAATTCAATTAATAACAGGCCCCCTTAGAAGATTCTCATTTGACATGATAATATGAGTAATTATATCTGAGAGGAAATAAGCAGAAGAGCGAAAGATATTTGCCCAAATGTTGCTTCTGTACATCTGGTTAATGAACGGCTAGATATGGGTCATAAGCTGCGAATCATTAAATAGGTACTGATACGACGAAAACGAGGGCTATTGCTTAAAGACCGTTTATCCAATTTTCCCACTGTGAATAATTGTACCCATAATCTCTCCCACTGAGTTTGACTAAGAGCTGATGAACTATTCCTTTGATTTCTTCTTTCTGTGTCTTAAGATAAGCTAATAGTAGGTGCCCAGCACCCTTCAGTAATGGCTCGCAAATATTCTTGGATACGTTGGTTTCCAGTAAAACTTCAACTACATATTGGAAAACAAATGGATTCGTGCCGTCCAGAATATAACGAATTGGAACAGCAATTGGAATCCAGTTCACATCCTTTGGTATATGCTTAGAGAGCGTTTGCAACACCTGGCTTGCAGTTGTTCTCACCCTACCGCTTGTATCACGAAGTCCATCCATCAATAGCCACCAAGTCAAATCGCTTTCAGAAAAGTTTGCTAGTATTACAGATCCAATGATGCGATTTTTATAGTTTCCATCATTCATTAACGTCCATATTGCAAGTTCTCTATCTAGTTCAGTTCGATGCTTACGCAAAAAATTCCAAAATCGTTCAACCTGAACAGAGTCAGCGCCCCAAGCTTTGAGGTTTGCATAGGCGCTTTCGCTAAGGTTCTTTAAATGATAACCATAATGAATCAGTCCATATTGAAATTCATGAGGGTGCTTTTCAAAAATTTCAATTCCTTCACCCCAATCGCGCATGTCTTCAAGAGTATCAGCAGGGACCGGCTTATACCGAACCCGATTGGCGTGCTGAGATTCAACAACTGTAATTAAAGTATACCCCTCCTTATCATCCTTATCAGCTAGAAAAACAATCACAGCAGCGTCAGCGAATCCTAGCTTATGTTTCAAATCAGCAGCGCATGCTGCGAAAGGTTTATCTGGCGCAATCACAGCAAGGGCGTCCAACAATTTTTGTGGTGTCCAACTTTCAAGACCAATAAATTCGACTTTACCCTTTGCTGTCTCAACCACCTGGGCAGGTACATCCATTGGACAGAAAATACAATATAAACCAGTAAAAAATACAAGAAATGACGAGAGTTTCATGATTCTCCCTCCTTGGAGAGTTTTTCAAGTAAGTAAACGAGGTGAAGTCAAAAAACGTTGACATATCTGTCTCTTTATTAACTTATTAAAAAAAAGACATTCTCATCTGATTCGTTACTCTCTCCTTCAGTATAGACTTCGAATGTGGTAAAAGGTTACAAATCATAGATCATAGGGCTACTTGGGATAATTTTTACATTTTTCTGTATTCTGTCTTTTGCTTAGAACTGTAAATCTGTAGAAAGACCAATAATTGTCGGCAAAACAGACGATGAGATTCTTATAGAGAAAGGAAGTGCGAGTTCTCTTTTGGCATTATCTGAGGAGGAATACGACAAAATTGCTGCGATGCTTGCCTTATTTCAGTTTTTCACCTGAGTTGATATATATCTGTTTATTCTATATATTAGTGTGGATTTGATAAGGGAGATTTTGAAATGAAAAAAACAACAATTTTTTCTTTTTTTCTGGTGACCGCTATGATCTTGTGTTTACTTGGATGTAAGTCTGATGAAGCAACTCAAGGTCCTGTCCCTTCTGATGTCATGGACAATATCAGAGAAGTCCTTTCGGAAAAAAGTAAAAACGAGGAACTGGAGACCTCCGAGCTCTTTGCCGCAGCTCGCAAGGAACTTGCGCTTGTGGAAGTCGCTACAATCAATCTCAAGAGGCTATCCAGAGATGAAACACTGAAATATGCGGAGCTTTTAACATGGGCAGATCAAATGGATGAAGCCATTAAGGTCTATAAAAAAGTGAGCCGAGGAAAAGATTTGTCAGCGCGTAAAGCCAGCAAAGAGCTGTTCGATCTGGAGATACCCAAGGTCGAGAACAACCCAGAACTTTATGAAAAAATGTTAGAGGATTACCGGGCAAAATTTGCTCCATCACCTGAGGATACCTATGGTCTGGACCATCAGGTAATCATGCTTTATAGGCATTACATTGAAAACGAAAATCTGGAAAAAACCATAGAGATCGTCCAGGCCGAGATCGATTATCTCAACTTCGATGCCCCCTATGTTTCCTACCGGCTGCTCCCTGCCCGCTATCAGACCTACCTGGATCTGAATCGCAGAGAAGAGCTCGTTGAACTGCTGGAAAGCTACAAAAAAAAATTCGAGGATATCGCCGCAGAACGTGAAAAAAATGTCCCTTCGGAAGAGGAGGAAGCCGAAGAATACAACCAAACCACGACGGGATTCAAAGCGCTTGCCAGTGAGATGCAGATCGGTTTGGCCCGGATCAATGTCATCAATCAGGAAGCGCCCGGATTCACTTTCACGCATTTTTTTAACACCAATCCTGTTACTCTGGAAGGACTGCGGGGCAAAGTGGTGATGATTGACTTCTGGGCCACTTGGTGCGGCCCATGCATCGGTACCTTTCCCGAACTGCGCGAAATCCACGCTTTGTATAAAGACAAAGGTCTTTTTGTTCTAGGGGTAACCGGCTTCCAGGGAAGTATGAGCAATCATGGGAAAGACCGGATAACAGATCTTTCGGAAGAGGAAGAGCTGGCGCTTTTGCCGGAGTTCATTCAACACCAGAATGTCACATGGCCCATCGCTTTTTCAGACCGCAATTGCTACGATCCGGAATACGGGATAACGGGTATTCCGACAAGTGTCATTATCGATAAAAACGGTATTGCCCGGCTGTTCACTCACCCGGCCAATAAGGACAAAATCATCGCCCTGATCGAGGAGCTCCTAGCCGAGTAAGAATTTAGACTGATTAAAGGGACTGTTTCAATCCTATAGCGTCTGCTAAAGAGGATGTTTTCGAACAGATTATGTATTTCACTTTATCAGAAGATTATCTGATAACGAAAAGATTTATTGATATTTTAATAAAAGAAAAATAATTAATCTTTATTTTATGAGGAAATTAAAAAAAATCTTTGAGTCCAAGTGACCCAGGATTTTTTTTGGAATAGATCTATTTCTTAAGCCTCTTCATCTGAAATAGTTTTTCCAAATTCCCTATAGTAGATTTCCCTGAATTTTTTAGTTGCCTTTTTACTTATCCTCATCTTACTTTAAGGTTGAGCTAAAGACATAAGAGAAAAAAGACAGAAATATTTGCCTTTAGTGTAAAAATTACCAGAGGATTAAATTCAGTAATATATAGATACTGATCGAATGCTTTTTTACTGGGCATTTTTGGTCAAGTAACAACACTTCCCTAAGGAAGAACTGCATTTTTCTTCCTTAAAAAGCAATGTAAAAATTGCAATATGAACATATCATAAAAAAAAGAACAGGATCAGAGGGTATTAAAAATAGATAGAAATAATATGAAATTCAGTGTTGACAGCTGGGATTTATTTTGAGACAATAATATCCTATAAATACTATAGGAATAATATTAATTAGAGGTGGATATGACAGACATAAAACCGGATGAGATATTGGATTGTGTAGGATTATTTTGCCCTATGCCTTTAATTCAAACCCGAAAGCAAATTGATTATCTCGAAGTGGGCAATGTCTTAGAGGTTATTGCTGATGATCCTGCCGCTGAAGAGGATATAAAGCGATTTGCAAAGAGAACAGGTCATGAAATTATAAAACTTCAGAAAACCGGAGACTGTGTAAGATTTTTAATTAAAAAAGTCAAAATTGGAGGAAACAATGAAAGGTGATTCAATATTATATGTCCAAACAAGCGATGACCCAGAAAGACAATTTTCTCCGCTCGTTCTGGCCCAAACGGCCAAAGCCATGGACATCGAAGCCAAAGTATATTATTTAGGCCAAGGACTGAGAATTTTGCAGCCTGGAGCTGCTGAGAAGGTTAAATTGGGCTCTTTTCCGTCTGTTTTCGAAATGATTCAACAAACGCTTTCTATGGGGATTGAAATTTATGTATGTGAAGCCTCCAAGCAGATGTTGGGATTGGAAAAAGTCGATCTGATCCCCGGCGTAAAAATCGTTGGTGCTGGCACTTTGAATGATCTAGCTTTGAAAGCAAAAACAACGATGTGGTTTTGAGCGAGAAATTGCTTTCAAAATCCCTCCTAAACAAAACAGGGAAAATCAGACCTAAATCGAATTGGATTCTTGTCAATTTGTCAACAACTAGCGATATTGAAAAAATGTATTCCTCTTCCAGATTAAAAGCTCCTTCGCCATATATCGGTTCTATTGGATTCTTAACTATTATCACGCCATCCTTTTCCTCAATGGTTTCCATTGATATGGAACGTCCTATATATTGTCATTGAGTAAAAGTGGTTGAGCAAAATTATAGAAATAGATGTAAGGGATTATTCCATCATATGCATCTCTTTTTTTGATTTTAAATTCTTTATAAAAAATTAACTGTCAATATCTTTAATTGACACCCGGTGAGAAAAGCTTATGATTACATCATGCTTGTGATGAAAAACCTCTTACATGCTAAAATGAGATCCTTCTGTACTAATCATGATCTCAATAATAACGGGGCGGTTCCTGCCGTCCAATCATAATCAAAACCACCTACTCCTGATTTATCAACAAAAATAATTATGGAGGAAAATGATGAGTACTAAGTGCATAATTCCAGAGCATTATAAACCTGTTTTAGATGCAATGGAAACAGAAAAAGCTATCAAATTGATCAAAGATTTTTTTCAGATGAACCTGGCTGAAGCATTGAATTTACGACGAGTAACCGCTCCGCTGTTTGTGAGGAGTGGCACAGGCATTAATGATAATTTAAGTGGTGTGGAACGACCTGTTTCGTTCAAAATTAAAAATATGAAGGATGCAAAAGCTGAAATAGTCCAATCTTTAGCCAAATGGAAAAGACTAATGCTTGCTAATCTAAAAATCGACTTGGGCGAAGGCATATACACTGACATGAATGCCATCAGACCCGATGAGCAACTTGATAATTTACATTCGCTTTATGTCGATCAATGGGATTGGGAAAGAGTTATTTCAAGAGAGGAGAGAAATCTTGATTTTTTGCAGACAACGGTCAGCAATATTTATCAGGTTATAAAAAAAACGGAACATTTTATCCATGCCCATTACCCAGAAATCAAACCTGTCCTCCCTGAAGAAATTGTTTTTATCCACTCAGAAGAACTAGAAGAAAAATACCCGGAGCTGCCTCCAGTCCAAAGAGAGGATGCTATCTGTAAAGAGTGTGGGGCTGTTTTCATCATCGGAATCGGTGCTTCTTTAAAGAGCGGTGAGCCTCATGATGGCAGAGCTCCGGATTATGACGATTGGACCACTCCAACAGACAGAGGCTCTGGTCTGAATGGAGATATTATCGTCTGGTATCCTGGAGTCAAAACCGCGTTTGAGCTCTCTTCAATGGGAATTAGAGTAGATTGGCAGGCTCTGGAAAAACAGCTGGAGATAACAAGCACCACCGAAAGAAAGGAATTGTTCTTTCATCAGAAATTATTAAATGGGGAATTACCTCTCTCCATTGGAGGTGGTATTGGGCAGTCTCGTCTTTGTATGTTCTATCTAAAAAAAGCTCATATAGGAGAAGTTCAAGCCAGTATTTGGCCGGATCAAATGTATGATGAGTGTCGAAAGAGTAATATTTTTCTTTTATAAAATCCTATTATGAAGCATCTTCTTTGCTTAGCATTTCTTGACTAATTCCACTTCCAGGCTTATATTTTGTATTATATGGATTATATCCCCATGGTTTTTCTAGGGGGGCCTTTTTTGATCATAGCGGGGAAACGGGTAAATGAAAATAAAAAAAAGGTTAATCAAGGCTATTTTAAAACAATTGGATGAGATTTATCCCATACGAATTGATCACCAAGATTATATTGCGAGAAATCACAAAGACAGAGATGAGGTTATAGATCATTTGTTTTATCTAAAAGACAAGGGCTTGATAGAATTTAAGGATTGGAGTTCACGCACCAAAAAAGCCTGTAGTAAAATTAGAATCATTATGCCCGAGGGAAGAACATATCTAAAAAAGCCATCTTAAGTTTGTGCTGAAGTTGTTTCCTTCTTTATTCTGCTATAATATCCCCATACAAAAGGGAGATTAAAATGTCAGAACAAGATATTATCCACAAACTTGATTGGATGCAAAATGATATCAACCGTCTAAAAAACGTATTAGACGAAATAAAGCGAAAGCTGACTGAACTGGAACGCTTAATTAGAAACTTGTCTCATAATTAATCCCCACTACCGCTAACTAGGACATTCCGAAATAAAATAATATAAAACTAACCATTGACTTCATATTCAATTCCTCTCTCCCAACTCCCAATTGTAGTAGAATCAATCCCTATTAAGGATGCTAATTTTTTCTGAGATAAGCCGTGAATCCGTCTGAAAGTAATAATCGTCTCTCCTAAACTGTTATACTTTGTGTCAAACGGAATATATCCAAGAAATCCAATAATTTTAGGAATAAAAGAAATTGAAGGTTCAATATGATTATTTTCCCAAAACCAGATTGTGAACTCGTCAACACCGATCTTTTTTGCTGTCTCTTTCTGAAAAATCCTTAAATCAAGCCTTCTCTTTCTTATATGGTCTCCCAGAGATTTTATCTGTAGAGGATAGTCTGGCGGTAAAGGTTTCAGAGCTTTAAAAGTCAAATGGCAAAAAGGCAACGTAAGGGTGTGAAATATCCAAATAGACGTGCCGAAAGTCGAGTTTAAGGAAATAATTTCAAAAACTCAGAGTGAAACTTCTGCAGTCATAAGAACAAGAGTTCAGAGGGCCAGAAAAAAACAGCTCAAAAGATTTCTATCAAGAAAGATTTACCGCAATGCACAGATGGGCACAAGAGAAGTAAAAATGTTCTGCCCGATTGGTCAGGAGGGAAAAGAGTTGTTGGAAATGGCTGTGACAAAATTGGGATTCAGTGCGAGAGCCTATACGCGGGTCTTAAAAGTGGCACGAACGATCGCCGACCTTGAGGGGCAGAAGGATATCAGTGCGGTCCATATTTCCGAAGCGATTCAATACCGCATGCTCGATAAATATTTTTAAAAGGCTTGACATATAAGAAAAATGGAATATAATAAAGATGTTATATAAAAATATTTATATACACTGAGGTGGACAATGACAGCTGTAAACCAAGCCCATAAAAAACTAGCTAAAAAGTTCCGGGTTCTCGGTCATCCAGTGAGAATTAAGCTTCTGGAGGATTTGATGAAAAAAGAGTGTTGTGTGGGAGAAATACAGAAAGGCCTTTCTGTGTCCCAACCCAATGCGTCACAGCATCTCAAGATCCTGAAGGAAGCAGGGATTATTGAGGCAAGACGGGAAAAGAACAAAATATGCTACAGAATTGTGGACAAGGCTGTTGTTCAAGCTTTCAAAATATTAAAAAAAGAGGTATAAAATGGAAAAAATTAAAGAAACATCAGAAAATACTTTTCAATCCGATGTCCTGGAATCCGAAGTGCCGGTGGTTGTTGATTTTTGGGCGCCATGGTGTGGTCCCTGCCGGATGGTCACTCCGGTCTTAGAAGCCGTTGCTAAAAAACTCGATGGCCAAATGAGATTTGTCAAGCTCAATACGGACGAGAACCAGAAAACTGCTGGAGAATACAACATTATGGCCATCCCTTCCCTGTTGGTTTTTAAGGGAGGAAAAGAGGTGGACAGGATTGTAGGATTTAAGCCTGAGGCACAGCTCGAAGAGCACCTCAAAAGTGTTATCGCAGCATCCTAAGGGAAGATTCGTGAATTCAAAGGATCTAACCGGATATTTTGATGAAAGAACTGAGTGATAGGTAGTTTTTAGGAACAAAGTCAGCCGGGTGCTGAGTTTATAATTCTTTGTCCGTTCTTGACAACGATTTTTCCGTTTTTTATTACATGAGTGATCGGATTTATCCCGATATGATAGCCTAAGTATGCATAATTGGGGACATCACAGAGCAAAAGGTCCATTTTTTTTCCCAGTTCCAGGCTTCCCACGATATTTTGCCGGGAGATGGCATAGGCTGCATTCGCTGTTGTTGCATTGATGGCTTCTTCAACTCCCATTTTTAAGGTAAAGACCGCCAACTGTAGAATAAAAAACATGGATTCAGTCATAGAACTTCCGGGATTAAAATCTGTGGCCAAGGCTACAATCGTACCGAGATCGATGAGCCGGCGGGCAGGAGCTGTCTTGTCGAGCATTAGAAAGAACGAGACACCCGGAAGAAGGATGGCCGCCGTGGAGCTTTCTGAAAGAGCGGCCATGCCATCTTGTGTGATGGCGATGAGATGTTCCGCTGAAGTGGCATTCACCTCGGCCGCGAGTTCAGCACCACCCAGGGCGGAAAACTCATCGGTATGGATTTTAATTTTCAGGCCCGACTTCTGTGCCGCTTCGACGAGTTTACGGGTGTCGTCTACAGAGTAAACCCCCTTCTCACAGAAAATATCGAAAAACTCTGCAAGATTTTGACGTTTGATCTTCGGGAGCATCTCCCGGATGATCAACTCGATATATTCACTCTTGTTTGATTTGTATTCCATAGGAATTTCGTGAGCTCCAAGGAAAGTGGAAGCCAGATCAATGGGATGCATCCTGTTGGCTTCCTTAATAACCTTGAGCTGTTTGAGTTCATCTTTCGTGTTGAGACCGTATCCACTTTTCGCTTCGGCAGTTGTGGTTCCGTGGAGAAGCATGCTGTCCAATCTTGAAAGACAGAGAGAGAGAAGTTCCTGTGAGGATGCTTGACGTGTGGCCTTGACGGTTGTCTGTATTCCAAGACCTTTAGCGGCCAGCTGAAGGTAGGTGAAGCCTTTCAGACGAAGGAGGAATTCGTCTTCTCGACTCCCTGCAAAAGGAAGATGTGTGTGAGAATCGACAAAACCCGGAAGTCCGATTTTTCCTTTCCCATCGATCTGCACACCATTTTTATTGAGAGACACTTCATTGTGACACTCTTTTTCAGTCCCTATGAAAATAATAGTTCCATCGAGAGACGCGATAGTTGCATCCGTGATGCAGCCGATATCCTGAAGGGCTTCTTTCCGTTTTGGAATCGGCCCTTTACAGGTGATAAGCTGATTACAGTTTGTAACGACCAGATCAGCTGACTTCATGGGAAGCTTTCCTTAAGGAAGACTTCTTGTTTCTCCGGATAAAAGAAGGCGTTTCATAAGGATCCCATTGTTTTTCCCAAGCTGGCTTTTTCCAGAGAGAATCGTTTCCTTTGGGTTCGAATAAATAGGGAGGCGTTTCGTGGGGAACTTGAATGGGAGGAGGTGTCGGCTTTCGAATCGGGGGAAGCTCATCAATCTGAATGACATCATCTTCAATCTGAGGCTCGAATCCTGTGGCGATCACCGTCACTTTGACTGAATCCTTCATTGTCTCGTCGATCACTGTTCCAAAAATAATGTTGGCATCCGGATGGACGAGATTGTAGATAAGGTCTGACGCTTTTGAGACTTCATGGAGCGTTACATCTTTGCCTCCGGTGATATTGATGAGGACTCCGTGTGCGCCTTCGATTGTGTTGTCGACAAGAAGTGGACTTGAAATGGCTCTTTGTGCTCCCTCTATGGCTCTGTTCTCTCCTGTTGCCAATCCTGTCCCGAGAAAAGCCATCCCCATTCCCTTCATTATGGATTTCACATCCGCAAAATCCAGATTGATCAATCCAGGCTTTGTGATGAGATCTGAGATTCCCTGCACGGCTTGTCGAAGAATATCATCCGCTAACTTGAATGCATCCTGGATAGAAGTGTTTAATTGGACCGTTTGGAGAAGGCGTTCGTTCGGAATCGATATAACCGTGTCTACAACATCCTTGAGATCACTCAAGCCTTGCTCTGCCTGTTTAGACCTAACGCTGCCTTCGAAACAAAACGGCAATGTAACAACCGCGATGGCGAGAATGTCCATTTCAGAAGCCAATTTAGCCAGGATTGGAGTGGCTCCTGTGCCGGTTCCTCCTCCTAGTCCTGACGTGAGAAAGATCATATCGGCCCCTTCTATCATGCTGCGCAGCTGTTCAATGTCTTCAATAGCCGCTTCTTTTCCTGTACTCGGGCTTCCACCGGAACCTAATCCTTTGGTCAGCTGTTTTCCGATTTGATACTTGGTTTTGGCAAAGTTTGTTTCAAGTGCCTGTAGATCAGTGTTGATTGCAATAAATTCAACGCCTTCAATGCTGGTTTCGATCATCCGGTTCACGGCATTTCCTCCGCCACCTCCGATGCCAATAACCTTTATCTTGGCTCCTAATTTTTCTTCAACAAGATGGAATTTTAGTTTCCCTTTCATTTGTTCATCCATGTGTTCCTCCTATGCTTCCCGAAGCCAATCTTTCATTTTGACCCAGAAACCTTTTTTTCTTTCTTTAGAAATACCCTTTTCTTTCCATTGATTATATCCATAAAGGATGAGTCCCACAGCCGTGGAGAAGTCAGGTGTGCTGACCCTGTCCATCAATCCCCCTACGCCTATGGGATCTCCCCGTCGAACGGGCAAGTCAAATATTTCTTCTGCCACTTCTTCCAGACCTTCGAGAAGGGCCGTTCCCCCAGTAAGGACAACCCCGGAATTTAAAGATTTTTCATATCCCATCCTTTTTGTCTCGTTATCGATAAGGCGGAAAATTTCATCCGCCCGCGGCTGAATGATGTCAGACAGAAGCTGACGGGACAGAATCCTTGGTTTCTTCCCCCTGCCGACGGGGGGAACTTCAATGGTCTCTTCCTCATTTGATAGGGGGCTGGATACACAGCCAAATTTTTTCTTGATTTTTTCGGCGTCAGGGATAGGTGTCCTGAGTCCAACGGCGATATCGTTGGTGAAATTATCTCCCCCAATGGGAATGACCGATGTGTACCAAAGGCTTCCCCGTTCAAATATGGCGATTTCAGTCGTTCCTCCTCCTATGTCGATCAAACCCACTCCCAATTCCATTTCATCGTGTGTGAGAACGGAAAAACTTGTGGCGATTTGATTGAGGACGATCTGCTCAATCTCTATGCCTGCACGGCTGAGACAGGTTTTGAGGTTCTGCACGGAGGTTATCCCCGCTGTGATGATATGAACGTTGACTTCGAGCTTGATTCCGCTCATATCAAGTGGATCTTTAATCCCATCTTGTTCATCCACGACGAATTCCTGGGGTATGATATGGATAATTTCCCGATCCGGAGGTATGGAAACGGCTTTGGATTGTTCGATGACTCGCTTGATATCTTCACTGCTGATTTCTTTATTTCGTCCGGAGACGGCCACAACTCCCCGGCTGTTGAAGCTTTTTATATGGGCGCCGGAAAGTCCGATAAACGCGGAATCAATAGCCACTCCCGCCATAAGTTCTGCTTCTTCCTGAGCTTTTTTGATAGCTTCAATGGTTGCTTCCAGGTTGACGACGACTCCTTTTCTCAGCCCTCTTGAATCCGCAGTGCCAATCCCTATGATCTCGATCTTTTTTTCATCAGTAATTTCACCGATAATGGCTGTCGTTTTTTTTGTTCCGATATCAAAACCGACGATGTAATTATTTTTTTGCATCAGTTTGCCTCCTTTGAAGTGCTGGTCAAATTTTTTATCGTATTATCTCTAAAGGGTTTGATGAAGAATCGATCTTGAAAACGAAGGTCTACATACTCTAAGTCTCCTAATCTTTCCAGATAGGTTTTTTCAGCTAGAAATCTTCTGAAATTTTCAACAAAAAGGTTATTTCCCAGAATAAGCCATGTTAAGGAATCTCTTGTTTTAACTTTGACGTTCAAAGTTTCCGAAAGATCTAGAATTTCGATATTTTGTCTTTCTTTTGATGTCATTTTTTCCAGGCACTCCCTGGCCAGATCTATTTTTTCTCTGTAATAGTCCTTAAAGTTGTTCTCGTCGATGAGAAGAGGAAGTGGAATATCGTGGCTCTCAATCTGGTTGAGGATCACACCTTCTGTGTCAATGACTAACAAAACCTTCTTTCTGAGAACGGCAAAAGGCTTTCTTTCTTCTATAGAAATATTAAGTGACAGAGGGAATATTTTTCTGATTGTGACACCTTTAACTTTTGGGAAGGCCTCAATTTTTTCCTGTAGATATTTGTTATCAAAAAGAAAGATATTGCCGAAAGGATAGTCCTCAATTATGTTTTGGACTTCGCTTTTTATGGCCTGGTTTTCACTGGAAATGTAGACATTTTTGATATCTAATTTGTCCCAGGAGATTGCAAAAAGGAATACCTGCTGCAGGACAAAAAAGAAACCTGCCAAGAAAATGAAACTTAAAAAAATGTGTCTGAACCGCAGCTTAATTTTTCTCTGTAATTTTTTAGTGTGAATCCGGCCTTCTTTGCGTCTGTAATGCAGTGATCCCGTAGATCGTGAGTTTTGTTTTTCGTAGACTGGCGGTCTTTTTGAAGTTGTCATAATCAGTAAGTCTCCCTTAATTCTTTGATGATCTCAGGGATGATAGAGCTGATACTTCCGGCTCCCATAATGAGGACCAAATCTTTGGGTTTAACCAATTCTTTGATGAGTGAAGGAATATTCTTCATGTCCGGTTCAAAATGGATATGTTTATGCCCGAATTTCCGGATTTCATTACAGAGGATTTCTCCTGAAACTCCGGGAATTGGCTGCTCTCCAGCGGAAAAGATCTCTGTGATGATAAGGACGTCTGCCTGATTGAAGGCCATCCCGAATTCGCTCATAAGAAAAGAGAGGCGGGAAAACCGATGAGGTTGAAAAACGGCTACGATTCTTCTGTCCCAACCGCTTTGTGCGGCCAAAAGAGTCGCTTTGATCTCTGTCGGATGATGGGCATAATCCTCGATGATCATGATGTTGTGGATTGTTGTTTTAAGTTCGAAACGGCGGCCAATACCACTGTATTTTTCCAGGGCTTCAAGGATTGTGGGGATTGGGATATCCAAGTCGATTCCAACGCAAACTGATGCCATGGCATTCAAGATGCTGTGGGCACCCGGTACATTCAATTTAAGCAAACCGATTTTTTTTCCTTTAAGAAAGAGAGTGGATGTGCTGGAAAATTCATTAAAGACCGGATCTCTGGCGAAAATATCAGCCTGAGCGGAAAATCCATAGGTGATAATCCGTCGCTCCAGCTTCGGGATTAGGCTCTGGAGATTGGCATCGTCCAAACAGAGAACAACAGGACAATAAAAGGGTACTTTATTGGCAAAATTGATAAAAGTTTTTTTGATCTCTTCTACGTCTTTATATTGATCCAGATGTTCCTCATCCAGATTGGTCAGAACGGCAATAAAAGGGGAGAGGTAGAGAAAGGATCTGTCACTCTCGTCGGCTTCGGCCACGATAAAATCTCCTTCTCCAAGTTTGGCATGAGCTCCGATTGTATTCAGCCGTCCTCCAACGATGATCGTTGGATCAAGACCGGCTGACTCAAGAATCTGGGCAATCATAGACGTTGTTGATGTTTTGCCGTGGGAACCTGCAATGGCGATTCCGTTTTTCATTCTCATCAATTCAGCCAGCATTTCAGCTCTGGGAATGATGGGAATTTTTTGCTTTTTGGCTTCCTCAACCTCGACGTTTTTTTCATCGATGGCGGATGAGGTCACCACAACATCCGCGCTCTTAACATATTCTGCTTTGTGGCCAATGGAAACTAGGGCTCCAAGGCTGCTTAAACGCCGTGTGGCCTGGTTTTCATTCATGTCTGATCCTGAAACTTTGTATCCCCGGTTCAGAAGCACTTCGGCAATCCCATTCATCCCGGTTCCGCCAATACCGATCATGTGGATGTGTTTAAGTTTGGAATAACTTCTTTTTTTCAATTGTGCTTCTCCTTATATTCCATTCTCCATCAGGTTCCAACATAGTTTTGATATATTTTCAGCCGCATTTTCTTTTTTCAGAGATATTAAATTTTTCTCCATTAAGTCCAATTTGTCCTTGTTGTTTATGAATTTGATGATTGTTTTTGCAAAATATTCAGGTGTGAATTCTGATTCCAGGATGATTTCTGCTCCTTCAACCTTTTTTAACTCCAGTGCGTTATGTACCTGATGGTTATCCGTTGCTTTTGCAAAGGGGATGAGCAGGGCTGCTTTGTGCGAAGCAATGAGTTCGGCAAGCGTTGTGGCTCCTGCGCGGCTAACGATGAGATCGGATTTTTGGAAATAATTGGACATGTCGTAAAAATACGAAGCCACCTCGACATCATGGAAACCGTTTTTGGAATAAGCTTGCCTGACCCCTTCAAGATCATGGCTTCCAGTTTGATGATAGATATAGAGTTCATTTATTCTGTCTTTTAAAAGGGGTAGAGTATGGATGATATTCGTATTCAAGAAATGAGAACCCTGGCTGCCTCCAAAAATAAGAAGGGTTAATTTACTGTTTCTCTTTTTGGGATGAAGAGAATAAAATTCTGACCTTGCAGGATTACCCAGGAAGACTCCTTTTCCTTTGAAGTGGGGGAGTGAGCCTTCAAAGGCGACAACCGCTTTTTTAATCCTGGGGATGAGAGTTCTGTTGGTGAAACCGGGGATTATGTTTTGTTCCAGAATGAGAGTGGGAGTTCTCATTAGAGAAGCGAGGAGAACGATGGGTCCGGAGCTGTATCCTCCAAGGCCTATGACCAGGTGTGGTTTGATTCGAATCAAGAGGAAAAGAGATTTCATGAATGCGAATGGTAGAATAAGAAGAGATTTTAAAATTTTTATTCCTTTTCCTTTTAAGCCTTCTATTTTAAGTGGGATAAAATGAGCTCCGTGGTGGTCCATTATTTTTTTTTCCAGTCTGCGGCTTCCTCCTACGAAAGTGATTTGAATATTCGGATTTTTCTCTCTTAGTTTTTCGCTCACTACAAGACCTGGGTAAAGATGTCCGGCTGTACCTCCTCCGCTAATGATCAATCTCTTTTGTTTCATCGTTTCTTTTTGAATGCCCTTCTCCGTTGAGAAATGTGGAGCAAAATTCCGACACTGAGTATTGTGGTGAGAAGAGATGATCGTCCAAAGCTGATGAGTGGAAGAGGAAGACCTGTTGACGGTCCCAGTCCCAGGACGATACTGATGTTGAGAAGAGCTTGTATGAAAATAGCAAGGGTGAGGCCTGCCGCGGCGATCTGACTGAATAGATCGGGCGCTCGCCATGAAATAAGAAGGCCTCTCCAGAGGAGGAGGACGAATAATACAAGTACAGAGAGCGTTCCGATAAGCCCGAGTTCCTCACCGAGGATGGCATAAATGTAATCCGTGTGTGCATTAGGAAGGAAGAAGAGTTTCTGTGTGCTTTCACCCAAGCTCACTCCGAATAGTCCTCCTGACCCTACAGCAAGCTTGGATTGAATGGCTTGAAACCCGCTTCCAAGAGGATCCTGATCTGGATTAATGAAGGAAAAAATTCTTTCCATTCTGTAGCTGGCCTGGAAAAGGTAAAACATAAAGACTGCACTCGAAGCGATCCCCAGATAAATCAAGTGTTTCAGTTTGACTCCCCCAATGTAAAGCATGACCGTGCTGAGGGTGAGAATGAGTAAAGCCGTGCCGTAATCGGGCTCCTTGAGGATGAGGAGGACAAAGAGACCGAGGACGGTGAGTGGGAGGACAAGAGTTTGCCATTCTCCGATTTTGTCCTGCTTGCTGGAAAAATAGAAAGCAAAAAAGAGGATAAGACTAATTTTTGCGAGTTCCGATGGTTGAAACCGGATCCCGGAAAAAATGATCCAACGGTTGGTGTTTCCTATAGCCGGCATGATAAAACAGAGGGATAAAAGTCCTAGGGATAAGAGCAGGAGACCGTAGATGAAATATGGATCTTGATAGAAGATTTTTTTGACTGCAAGCATGATAATGAGGAGGATTATTCCTAATCCTGCACCAATAATCTGATTGATTAAAAAATGGAAGGAATTCTGGTATTTTTCGTTGGCTAAAATGGCTGAAGAGCTGAAAACCATAATCAAACCGAATGCAATAAGGATCAGGACAATAATCAGCAATGGCCTATCGAATCCGTAGGGCTTGAAGAGCTCTTTAGAATGTTCTCTATACATTGTCTATTTTTTCCTTAAGGGCATACACTTCTGCTTTAAAGATTTTCCCCCTCTCTTCGAAGTTTCTGAACATATCAAAGCTGGTGCATGCCGGAGCTAGAAGGACGATTTCCCCGTGGTTAGCTGAGGCAAACCCTTCCTCAACAGCCTCTTTAAGGGTAGAGATGGAACTCATTGGGACATCATTATTCAGAGCCTCTTTGATTTTTTCCTTTGCTTCACCGAACAGGACAACTTTTTTAACTCTCTCTTGAACCGATTTTCTGAGTTTCTTGAAATCACCTCCTTTGTCTCTTCCCCCCAAAATAAGAATAATGGGTTGATTAAAGCTGCCGATGGATGTGATGGCGGCCTCTACATTTGTGGCTTTCGAGTCATTGTAAAATTCGACTCCTTTAATATTGGAAACTTTTTCCAGACGATGTTCCAGTCCTTGGAAGCTTTTTACAGAATCCTTGATCTGTGTAACAGGAACAGAAAAAAGATGCCCCACCAAAGCTGAGGCCATAACATTTTCCAGGTTGTGTGCACCAAGAAGAGGAATGTCTGAGACCTTCATTATCTTTTCTTCTTTTTCGTCTTTGATAACTATCCAATCACCCCGGATTGACCCGCCGATTTGTATCTTTTCTTGTCGACTGAAGGCAAAAACTCGAGCAGGTGTTACTTTTGCCAGTTCCCAGACAGCGGGATCGTCTCTATTGAGAATGGCAAATCCACTCTCCTTCTGGACAGCGAAGAGTTTCTTTTTGGCTTCAAAATAGTTCTTGAAATTTTTATGCCAGTCGAGATGATCAGGAGAGAGATTGAGGAACACGGATACATATGCTGAAAAGCGCTCGATATGATCTAACTGAAAACTCGAAAGCTCAGTGACATAAATATGATGATCCGCGCTTTTGTCGACAAAAGAAATGAGGGGAGTGCCAATATTGCCGGCTAAAAAGGCCTCATGGCGGCCGTCTTTGAGGATCTTGTGCGTGAGAGTGGCCGTCGTCGATTTTCCGTTTGATCCTGTGATGCCTATAATTTTCCCCTTTAGAAATCTCGAAGCAAGCTCTACCTCTGATAAAATAGTGATGCCTTTTGTCTGAGCTTCCTCCATCTCCGGGAGCCATGGAACACCAGGGCTGGGAATGATCAGATCAGCCTCTAAAAAACTCAAGCGATTATGTGGTCCGGTTTCGACAGTTATGTTTTTTCCTGTCCAGAATCCCATGTCACTTTCCAGATTTATTGACGGATTAATTTCGCTGACTTTGACATGAGCTTTCCTTTCGACAAGGAAATTGCAGAGGGCTTTTCCTGTTTTTCCCAATCCGATAACTAGAACTTTTTTCCCTTCTAAATTCATTTTATCTAATTTTTAGCGTGGTCAGACTGAAGAGGGCAAAAATGATGCCGACTATCCAGAATCGAACCACAATTTTTTGTTCGGACAATCCCATAAGTTCAAAATGATGGTGGAGGGGCGCCATTTTAAATATTCGCTTTCCTCCTGAAAACTTGAAGTAGGACACCTGAAGCATGACCGAAAGTGCTTCTATGATAAATACGCCGGCCACCATAAACAGGAGAAACTCCTGTTTGATCATGATGGCAATGACCCCTAAAGTTCCACCCAGGGACAGAGCTCCCGCATCTCCCATAAATATTTGAGCCGGATGGGTGTTGTACCACAAAAATCCCAAACATGCTCCGGCCATAGCCCCCATAAAAACAGTCAATTCTGCGGCTTGAGGGACCCACGGAATATTCAAAAAACCTGAAAAGTCATATCGTCCGATAATATAAGCCAGAGCGGTAAAAGCTGTGACACTGATCAAAGTTAATCCTGTGGCCAGGCCGTCCAAACCATCGGCGAGATTGACTGAATTCGACGAGCTGATGAGAATAAATATGATCCAGGGGAGATAAAGCCAGCCCAAGTGGGGGGTCCACTCCTTGATGAAGGGGACACTAAGTGAAAGATCAAATTGTCCCTTCTGCCCGAGATAGACGAGTCCTAAACCGACGGCGGCGGAGAGGATGACTTGCAGAATCAGCTTATGCCTCATTATTAGACCCGAGGACTTTTTCATTTTGATCTTGAGATAATCATCCCAGAATCCCACCACTCCAAAAGACAGCATGGTGCCCATCGCAATCAAAATATAGGTATTGTTGAGATTCCCCCATAGAAGAGTGGGAAGAATTGTCGATCCGATGATTAAAATGCCTCCCATCGAGGGGGTTCCCTTTTTGTTGAGATGAGATTTTGGCCCATGAGGTCTGATTTCCTCTCCAATCTGGTACTTTTTCAGGACTCTGATCATGGACGGTCCGAGCAGCAAACTGATCAACAGAGCCGAAATCCCCGCCAGTGCTGTGCGGACAGTGATGTACCCAAACACGTTAAAAAAAGATATCTGATCTTTCAAGGGAAACAAAAGCCAATACAGCATTTTATTTCCCCTTCGACAGTAAAATTTTCACGATGTTCTCCATTTTTGTTCCCCGTGAACCCTTTATCAAAACGAGGTCGCCCTTTTGAATGAGTTTTTTTATTTTTGCAGCGGCCTCTATGGAATTGTCGAATGAAATAATATTTTCTTTTTTCAAACCCTCCAGGAGAGCTTCCTCCGCCATGTACCGACTGAGGGGTCCTACGGTGATCAATATATCCCAGTTGTTTTGCACAACGGTTCTGCCTGCTTGACGGTGATAATCAGTTTCCAGTTTTCCGAGTTCCAGCATATCTCCAAGAACGGCGATTTTCCGTTGGCAGGGGGATGCAGCCAGGCTTTTGAGGGCAGATTCTAAGGCAGCCGGGTTGGAATTATAGGAATCATCTATCAAATGGATATCTTCCCCGAGCCTGTGATGAACCCCTCTTTGAGTGAAGGGTTCGAGATTTTGTATGCGATCGAGAATGTTCTGGAAGGGAACGGAATAGGCGTAGGCCACACTCGCCGCCGCAAGGAAATTTTCCAAATAGCTGTCATAGAGGAAGGGCAGTTTGACTTCGGCCGAATCCGCTCCGTAAATAAGTTTAAAAACCATCCCTTCCATCCCCATTTTTTTTATCTCCCGGGCACGGATATCACATTGGCCGGACAGACCGAAGAGGATTTTCCTGCCCTTCCAATCTTTGGCGATATCCAAAACACGACGGTCATCGGCATTAAGGACGGCTGTTCCCCCTGATTTAGTGCCGAGAAGTAATTCCTTCTTTGCTAGAGCAATGTCTTCAATACTTTCAAAGTATTCCGAGTGAACGGGTTTGATGTTTGTGATCACGGCCACATCAGGAGGCGCGATTTGAGTCAGCGCTTGGATTTCACCCTTGTGGCTCATCCCCATCTCAAGAACTGCAATCTCATGCTTGGGGGTCAGATTGAGCAGAGAAAGCGAAAGGCCCAGATGGTTGTTGAAATTCCCCTTTGATTTGAGGACCGTGAATTTTCCACTAAGCAGCAAAGATGTGAATTCTTTTGTTGTCGTTTTTCCGATACTTCCGGTAATGCCCACCACTTGACAATGGCTGTCCATGAGGACTTTTTGAGCCAGGATATGAAGAGCCTTTGTGGTGTCCCTGACGTGGAGAAGAACGATGGCTTTATCAATGGGAGGAATATTCTGTGATATGACAGCTCCAGCCACTCCTTTTTTTAAGGCATCCGGGATAAAAAAATGTCCATTTCGTTCTGCCGTTAAGGCAAAAAAAAGACTCCCTTGTACTGAAGTTCGGGAATCGATATTGAATGATTTGAAGATCAGAGAAGGGGACCCCTGCACAATGTCCCCATTCATTTTTTGGGCCAGATCGGTTCCGCTTAATTCAACCAAGATCACGGCCTCCTATGCCTTCGAGAATATCATGAATCACGTCCTTGTCGCTGAAGGGGATGATTTTGTCTCCTAAAATTTGATAATTTTCATGGCCTTTTCCTGCAACCAGAATCATGTCATCTTTTCTGGCGAGAGAAAAAGCTTTTTTGATGGCCTCTTTCCTGTTCGGTTGAATGAGATATTTATTTGGGCCGGTTGTTCTTATTCCCTGTTCAATGTCTGAAATGATATCCGAAGGAGATTCCGTTCGTGGATTATCCGAAGTCAGGATGGTGAGGTCGGCCAGTTCTCCTGCGATCGCTCCCATCCTGGGGCGTTTTGTTTTGTCCCTGTCGCCTCCGGCACCGAAAACAAGGATGATTCTTTCTCGCGCTAGACCCTGAGCTGTCTCCAAAAGATTTTTTAGGGCATCATCCGTATGCGCATAATCGACGTAGATATGTATCCCCAGCGAATTTTGGATTCCTTCGAACCTGCCCGGCACACCATGCAGAGCGGCTATCCCTTCTTGTATGGCGACTGTGGGGATATCCAAGGCCAGTGACGCAGCTAGAGAAGACAGTGTATTGTAAACATTAGGTTTCCCAAGAAGGTGGGACGATACCGGCATTTGTCCTGATGGGAATTTAGCTGTTAATTTTGTCCCGTTCGTATTGAATTCAAATTTCTCTGCAGACACCATTGCAGCGGAATGAAGGCCGACAGATATGAATTCCATGGAGATGTCGGAAATCAATTTTTTCCCCCAATCATCATCCGTATTGATAACGGCGATCCGATTGTTTTGGCCTGGTTGGAATAGTTTCTTTTTGGCTTCAAAATATGAATCCATACTTCGGTGATAGTCCATATGTTCTCCACTCAGATTGGTGAACACAGCCACATCAAACTCTATTCCCGTTACTCTTTTGAGCTCCAGGGCATGGGAGGAGACTTCCATGATGCAGTGTGTGGCTCCTCCGTCGACCATTTGTCTGAGCATTTTCTGCAGATCGCTCGCCTCCGGAGTTGTGCGTTCTGCGAGTCTGTTAATATTAGGTCCTCGATAGGAGATGGTGCCGATAACTCCTGGAATAAAGTTTGCCTTTTTTAAAATTTCCTCCAGAATATATGAAACGGTCGTTTTTCCTTTTGTTCCTGTGATGCCTATGATTTTCAACTCTTTGGAAGGATGGCCGAAAAAGTTTGCTGAACACAAGCTAAGAGCTTCCCTTTCATCAGAGACTTGAATCCAGGCTTTGGGAAACAAATCAGGCTTTTTGCGGCTTGAAAGAACGGCTTTGGCTCCGTCTTGGAGGGCCTTCTCAATGAAGGCATTCCCGTCTATTTTTTCTCCTTGAACAGCCACAAAAGCATATCCGGTTTGAATTTTTCTGGAATCATGAGTGATTCCGCTTATGTCCACATCCCATGGTCCCTCAAACACGATATTGGGGACTCCTTTGAGAACTTCACTAAGCTTCATTGTTCTTGAGTTCTCCTGTTTTCCGCTGTAATGAATGTTTTTGGTGGAATGGTTTGGGGAGGGATTCTGAGATATCGGAAAATCTGTCTGCCGATTTCACGAAAAATGGGGGCTGCAACCTGACCGCCGTAGTAGAGACCTTTGGGATTATCGATGACCACTACCATGGAAAAGAGTGGTGCTTCAACAGGTGCAAAGCCAACAAATAAGGCTGTATGTTTGCTTGAGGAATAAGTCCCGATGTCATGATCAAATTTTTGTGATGTACCTGTTTTTCCGGCGGTATTGTATCCTTCAATGTGAGCTGCTGTTCCGGTTCCAACCTCAGTGACTTGTTGGAAAATATCGATGAGTTGAGAGGCTATATCCTCTGTGATAACCCTCCTGTATTCAGAAGGTTGTTTTTGAATTTTTTCCGAATTGAGGACAATATTTTTGACAATCATCGGTCTTGTAGCTATGCCTCTATTGGCAATGACGTTGATAGCCTGCAGCATTTGGATGGCTGTCACAGAAATTTCATAACCGATTGAGATGGAGGCCAGTGATATGGATGTCCAATCCTTTATGGGATTTAAGAGCCCGGGTGCTTCGGCTGGAAGGTCCACCCCAGTTTTTTTGCCGTAGCCGTAGGTCCGGATCATGTCATAAAGATTTTGTTCTCCAATCCGCTCTCCTATTTGAATCGTACCGATATTGGAGGAATGAATGATGACATCAGGGAATGCGAGCGTTTCAAATTCTTCATGATCTCTAAAAACCTTCCTGCCTCTCTGCAGAATCTGGCTGCAGTCGAAAACATCGGAAAAATCTACCTTTCCAGACTCGAGGGCAGCCGAAGCTGTGACAATTTTAAACGTCGATCCCGGATCGAAGACGTCATGGATGGCTTTGATCTTACTCCAATCTTCAATTTTGGAAGGGGGGTGATTGAGATCAAAATCGGGATAATTGGCCAGCGCCAAAATTTCACCGGTTCCCGGATGAGAAACGATGACGATCCCCCAGTCAGCGCTGCGAGTGGTTACAGCCTTGGCCAGTTCTTTTTCGGCAATGTACTGAATGGTTTCATCAATCGTTAATATCAGGTCTTTTCCAGGAATGGGCTGTTCGATAATCTCATGCTGATAATCTCTTCTTTTTGCATCTTTGTGGATGAGGCGCTTTCCCTTATATCCAAGGAGAACTGAATTGTACTTGAGTTCAACACCGCTTTGCCCGCTGTCATCGACATCGACTTTTCCGATGAGATGAGATGCGAGTTTGCCCTGAGGATAAAATCTTTTATTTTCTTTCGTAAGGAATATGCCATTCAGCTTGAGGTTCATTATCAAATTGGCTTTGTCAGGATCAATTTTCCTTTTTATCCAGATATAGGGTGATTTCTTCTCAATTTGTAACTGAATATTTTTTAATTCCCACTCGAACAGGTCGCAGATTACAGAAATTTTTTTGATTTTATCCAGTTGTGAGCTTATTGTCTCTCCTTGGGGCGGCTGAAAAAACACAGATGGATTCGGTATGCTTCGCGCGAGAATCGTTCCGTTCCTGTCGAAGATGGTGCCTCTTTTTGGGTTGACATCGATGATATTTTGGGTTTGATCGAGGACCTTGCTTCTGTATTGCTTAGCGTTTATTACCTGAAGCTGAACGAGACGCAGAACAAGAACTCCCAACCACATGATGGAAAACACCACCAGGATGAGGATTCTTCTTTTTGTGCGTCTCCGATGTGAATTTTTCATCGGTTCTGCTGTTTTAAATCTTCATCGCTTTTTTCAAAGATTAGTTGTTTTTCATTGGGGACGACCATCCTCAGTTCCTGCTTGGCCATTTGTTCGACCCTGTCAAGGGATAGAAGTGAAGCCTTTTCCGTCTCCAATTGTTCAATATCACTTCTCAAACGTTCAATTTTCTCTTCCAGATCTTTTGTTTTATATCCGATACTGACTGATTCTGCCTGGTGCCAGATATAGAACGTCAGAAAAAATATGATAAAAAAACCAACAAAGATACTCATCGCCAAATTTTTTTTATTGACTTTTTTAGTGATCATTCAGATTCTTTCTGCGGCTCTCAATTTGGCCGATCTTGCCCTGAAATTAGACGCGATTTCCTCCTCTGAGGCAGTAATAGGCTTTTTTGTCAATATTTTTATCGAAGCAGGGTGGTCATTCTGGACGGCCATCCGGACGAATGTTTGTTTTACAATTCTGTCTTCTAGTGAGTGGAAAGAGATGACGAGCAAACGTGCTTTTTTTGGACATTTCAGAATAATTCTTTCAAGAAAACTCGATAGATTTTTGAGCTCCTGGTTGACTTCAATCCTGATGGCTTGAAAGACGCGTGCGGCGGGATGGGATTTACCTTTTAGGGCGCGCCAATGGCAGACATCCTCGACAATCCGAAAAAACTGTCGGGTCGTTTCAATCTTATTCCTCTTTCTTCTTGAGATAATTTCATGCGCTAATTTTTTTGCCTGCCTCAGTTCCCCATAATCCCTGAAGATCTGCGCCAATTTCAGTTCTGAATATTTGTTGATGACTTTGGCAGCAGTAACTTTGTTCATCTGATCCATTCTCATATCCAAGGGGCCATCATGGTGGTAGCTAAATCCTCTCTCTGGGGAATCCAGTTGGAAAGAAGACATCCCGAGATCAATTAAGATTCCTCTGATTTCTGAAAAATTGATTTTCAGATCAGGGAGGTAACGGAAGTCTGAATGATAGAGGCTCAGACGGTCGGCATAGGGCAGCAGTCTTTCTTTTGCAAGGATAAGGGATTTTTCGTCGATGTCAAAGCCGATGACGTTTGCTTTAGGATTTGTATGTAGTATTTCTAGGGAGTGGCCTCCAAGACCTACGGTGCAGTCAACATAGACTCCTTCCCTTTGAACTTCCAAGAATCCCAGCACATCCTTGAGAAGGACTGGAATGTGCCCATTTCCACTCATTCAGTTTTGACCTTGTTGGCAAGCATAGAAATCTGTTCAAAATCTTCATCGGATAAAGGGTTTTTTTCGAGAATTTTGTTAATGGCTTCTTTATTCCATAGTTCGAGGTGGTTGTTGAGGCCGAGGACTTCAATCTCCTCTTCGAGCTGCGTTTTTTCTCTAAGAACTGGGCTGATTAGAACACGGCCTTTTGGGTCGATCTCATGCTGTCCTCCTTTGAGGTTGACCCGTCTCATGAACATTTTGACATCAGGCTTGAGATGAATAAGACCTGATTTCGTTATTCCGGCAAGTTCTTCCCAGACAGGGAGTGGATAGATTTGAACGGCCTGGTCGTTCAGGGACGTAATGAATAATTCTTTTCCATATTGTTCTTCAATAATAGTGCGGAATTTTTCAGGAATTTTTATTCTGCCGCTTTTCCCGATGCGGGCTACGTAGCTTCCTAGTAAGAATTTTCCCATATTATCCCGTTTCGTCCCATTTATTCTTAAAATTATATAGAATTAGCTGCTAATGTCAAGGAAAAATGCAAAAAAAAAAATGAGTTAAAATATTTTGTTTTCACTATCTTCCTACATATTGTGGGTATGTAAAAAGAAGGACAAAATATAGAAAACAGACCAATGATGAAGTTATTGCAGTTTTTTAAATAAATCTTCTCCCAAAGAGTTGATGGATTATCAGGATTTAAGGGGTCAAGGGGTCGGAACCCTTTGCATAAACTGCATCAACTAATCGGGAATAGACCTTGAAGATTTAACAGAGGAAAAAGGAGTGGCAGGCTGGACTAGAGATCCTTTTGTAAACCGGATTCGATGAGTTTTTTTGCGAGTTCGTAGTCTGTTTCATCCACGAATATCTTTGTTTCTCCTAAACCGTTAACAGAGAATGCGTGGATAGACTGGACGACGAGACCTTTGAGGATACAGGTAATCCCCTGACTTTTGAGAAGGCTTTTGATCACTTCCGCCTCGACAGGTCCCCAAACTTTATGCACGAGTTTGAGGTGTGATTCCGGTGTGATTTTTATGTCGTTATTGTTTTGGTCTGTCATTTTCTCTGCGTTGAAAATAATCCTCCAATATTTTAGCATGGTCGAAGGCCAGTGGGAAATCTATTTTTTCCCTTGAAAAAACTCCAATTTCGGCGGCGTCATCGTTTGCCTCCGGAGTTCCATTGGCCCTGGCAATATACACCGTTGTGATCGTATGAAATCGCGGATCTCGCATGGGGTCTGAGTAGGTGAACATTTGGCTGACAATTTGGATATCCAGAGAAGTTTCTTCTTTGGCTTCTCGTTTGGCTGCCTGTTCAAGCGATTCGTTATACTCGACAAATCCTCCAGGCAGGGCCCACCCATAGGGAGGATTCTTTCTTTTTATGAGTACTATCTCTGGTTGTCCTCCGGAATGTTCCATTTCGATTATGATATCCACCGTAGGAATCGGGTTTTTGAATTTCTTCATGGAAACATAAAAAAGGATTCAAGGGTTCGAGTGCTTTTTTTATTGAATCCTTAACATCCTACCACCTCTTTTAAAGATGATCCATAAGTTCAAACAGTATTCACAGGTCGAGTCTAATCTCTGTATGTGAATTTTTTCTCTAGTTTCTCTAGTTTTTCGACAATCCCTCCGTACTCAAGTTCACTGTAGGGAAGCATGGCCGGCCCGGAGAAACCTTGTTGTCTGATATCAACGGCTTTCTTGGAAATCTCAAACCGGACATAATCCCAAAAGGGATGGTCGAAGACGTCGGTCGGCTCTGTGAGTATTCCATTGTTGACGCAGAATGCGGCACCGGTTACGATCGGGGGCCCGTCAAAATAGGAAATTGTGGAGTTCAGCTTGCAGGGCATTAGAGGTCCGTTATGACTACCTCTCATAAAACCGGCAACAAGATGTCCGATCTGAAAAGGAGCCAGCACTTCTCCTGTTGCAGGGAATTCTCCTTGAACCCTAACTAACGCCACTGGATCATCTTTACCCGTGTATTTGCCTGCGATGTTGTGGAGACGGGTTGTGGAAATGGATACAGCCTGGCTTCCTGAACCGCGTGCAAAAATGCTTTCGATGACATACTTTTCGCAATCTCTGAGAAGTGCTGCGATGTCATAGATTTCATTAGGGGAGTGGAGATCTATGATTTTGTCTTTTTCTGTATGTCCGACATCTATGATACGAAAAGTAAATCCATCACTCATTTTAGGGCTCAGAATCAATCCAGAGCAGTACATGGGATCTGCAAACCCAAGATAAAATGGCAGGCTGTAGCAGCCGGGATCTGTTTTGTCTGCTGCAAAAAAGACAAATGGTTCGTTGGGTCTTTCATCGAATTCTATTTCAGCTACAGCGGGTCCCATTCCTTTGATGTTGCCGCTGAAGGAATCTTTGAGCAGGTCCTGGCCGGCTCCATAGAGGCCCTGTTTTTTTGCGACTTCTGTTCCAGCGAGAAAAGTATCCCACGCCAACTTATGTATTTTTTCATCCTCGACGCCTCTATCATGTGTGCACAAGATAGCGATATCGTCTCCTGTATGGCTGATGTATGAGTCGATTAAAAGGTCCTTTGCCTCTACTTTAACAAAATTTTTGACTTCATCCAGTAGGGCTTTGCTGGGAATAAGATGCCCACCGATACTTCCGATATCTGCCTTCAAAACACTAAGAGTGACTTTCATTCAATCCTCCAAATAAATATGATTATTACTGACTCCGCCATTCTAAATGGCCGATTTTACAATGTCAACTTTTTCACTTAAAATGTCAACTTCTATTAATAAAAATGTATGTAAATTTAGTTCATCTCCAAAATAGTTAGCAGGATCATAAGGATTCTAGGGACCAAGGGGTCCAGGGTTCCAGGATTCGACTAGAATGCTTATTAAATCGTTAAAAAAAGCACTTGAACCCTAGAATCCTCGAATCCTTGAATCCTTTAGATCAACTAAGCGGGAGGAGAACTGTTTTCTTTTACAGAGAATAATGTATGGTTTCAGAGACGATTTGGTGGATTGACACAGGAAGGGGACAGATGTACATCAAATGGGACATAAACCGGAAAAAATAATTGAATTATCCCCAAGAAAAGATTGGCATAAAGATTGCTTATAAGTATAATAGATTCACAGAGAGGAGATGGACACATGAAAAAAATAATTTCCGTCCTTGCCTTAATTGTTTTAGTCACCAGTTGTACAGTTATCGATACCCGCTATACGGGTAGAAGAATTGTCACCGAACCCAGGGATGATTATGGCTATTCTCCCACTTACGGTTCTTATGGTTTCTACGGTTCCTATTACAGCCCCTTTTTGTGGTCGGGCTGGTATGGAGGGTGGAATCCATTCTGGCTCTACGGGTACTACGGTAATTATGGTCTTTACAATTCCTATTCCGGGGGATGGTATTCGTCCGGATCCAGAGGCGGATACACCGGAAAAACAGTCATTACAAAAAGACAGCTGAGCAAAGGGACGACTCGAACCCTCTCAAAGGGGAGAATTATTAAGGGTGCAGTCCGAAGCATCCGCTCCGGTGGCACACAATCAACTGTATCCCGGTCCGGTTCCAGCAGATCGAGGTCATCCGGCACGCGGTCGACTATATCCCGATCCGGTTCCAGCAGATCGACATCATCGCGGTCGCGTTCATCCTCTTCCGGCAGCAGAACTTCCAGCCGGGTTAAAAAATAACCGTACCATCTCGGTGTCTTGGTCCGGATTATTCACTAGCTGAGTTTGAAGCCAATGGAATAGGGTTGCTGAATCTGGAAAATACAACCAGCGGTGCCTTGAGAAATAGCATATATTGTCTGGCTTTCTTTTGAAAGTCTTCTTTAAACTCTACACGCAGAGGATCCACCGGATCAAAACGGGCTGACAAAGGATTGATGTATTTTCCCCTGTGCTTAATCCTGTAGTCAAGATGCGGCCCTGTGGATAATCCTGATGATCCAACTTTTCCGATCATCTGTCCTTGTTTGACTTGTTTTCCCTTCCGTATCCCGGAGGCAAAACTATTTAAATGGAGGTACATGGTTTCGTACCCTTTTTTGTGTTTGATACGGACCATCCGGCCGGAAGCGCCGTTCCACCCGGCAAAGGTGACCGTGCCATCTGCTGTGGCTTCGACGGGAGCGTTGATATTTGCGGCATAATCCACTCCCATATGCGGGCGGTAGACTTTTCGTATAGGATGGAGACGGCTGTAGCTGAACCGTGAGGAGATGCGTTTGAAGCTGAGGGGGGTTTTGAGAAATTCTTTTCTTAACGAATGGCCTTCAAAATCGAAATAATCCGAAGCCTTTGTGTCCGAGTAGGTGAAGCGGAAAGCCTGGAATGTTTTTCCTAAGTTTGTGAACTCTGCAGCGATGACATTCCCGTATCCCACAAACTGACCGTCGAGGTATTTTTTTTCGAAGAGGACCTTAAAAGAATCTCCCTTCCTGATATCCATATTAAAGTCGATATCCCATGCAAAAATTTCAGCCAGGGAAATGGCGAGATTGTCTTTTTCTCCCTGTTTAGTAACGGCGAAGATGAGGAAGTTCTCTATTTTTCCCCAGATCATTTTGAGTTTCAGGTCATATTCGAATTCTTTAATCTCGGCTTTGTATGTATCCAAGCCTTTTTGAATGGTCAAGTATTTACCGTTGTCGATATTGTATTCGAGGGACTGAACTTCTCCCTCCTCTGATGTAAAAACCCTAAACTTATTGCCGGCTTTGATCTTTGACAAGTCGTAAACGGGTTTGACGTCCTGACGCAATTTGTGGATATCTGCCGGAGAAAAATCGTAGGCAAACAAAATATCTGAAAGGGTGGTTCCCCGCTGGATGGTTTCCTCATATTCTCTTATTGGCTCGAATTTCTGGAGGTTTTCGGGTTCAGGCAGGGCCGCGAATGTTTCATCACTATGCCTTTCTTTTGACATGAAGTTAAGGATTAAAAAGAAGGTCATGGTGATCAGCAAAAAGAGAAGCAGGGTTATATGACGTGGTCCTTTTCTTTTGTGGATGTGGATGTTGACTTTCACTATCTTTGAACCGGTATGTCTTTCAATTTTAACTCAATTTGTAGAAAAATAGTTGCAGCAAGAATTCATTTATTTTCAGTTTTCATTAAAAGACGCACCTTAGAGCATTTTAAAAATTAAGTCAAATTCTTTGCCTTAACATTCGGGAGGGAATAGAGGTATTATTAGTGTGAATGAAAAAAGAAGAAGAATTGATCACCGAAGTTCTGGAAGGACATCATGACTCCTTTGAACCGCTCCTCCGCCCCTATGGACAAGGAATACTGAATATGGCCTACCGCATGACTGGGAATATCGAAGAGGCAAAAGAGATTTGCCAGGAAGCCACTATAAAAGTATTTAAATACCTTGGGTCCTTCAAGAGAGAGAAGAGCTTTAAGAACTGGCTTTATAAGACCGTGGTGAACTGTTCCTACGATTCATTAAAAAAGAAAAGCCATTATAATGTTATGATCGCCGAACAAAAAAAGAGTTTTTTTGACGATTCCTATAATCCGGAAAAGAATTATTCCAACTTGGAAATCAAAGAGAAAATCCAGAATTGTCTTCTGGTTTTGAGTCCTAAGGAAAAAGCTGTCTTTCTCCTTAGAGATGCTGAAGGATTTTCCATAAATGAAACGTCCCAAATTCTAGGGAATTCGTCCAACAGTATTCGGACTCATCTATCTCGAGCAAGACAGAAACTCAGGAAAGAATTTGTGCGTGCCAGCAATCCAAAAAGTGGAGAGATGTTTTTATGAAATGCCGGAAAGTTATACACTTTATTCCCCTCTTTGCCGGTTCGGATCTTCCAGCGAAAACTAGAAAGAAGGTTAATGGCCATCTTCAAGATTGCCGAAGTTGTCAACAGGAATACACCGAATACCGAAGCATCCTTCAGCAAACGAGAGAATGGTTGGCGAAGGAGAGGAAGGATTGGGAAGAGGCCGAATGGAAAACAACTGTTCAGTCGGCCATCGAAAAAACAGAAGAGAAAAGAAGTTGGCTGGTGCCCTGGCCGTTTAAGAAAGGATGGGCATTTGTGCTGATGACGGCATCAGCGATTCTCCTTTCTCTTTTTGTTTTGCATCCTTCGCTTGTCAAGGACAAAAAGGGGAGAATCCCCTTCGTTTCGGCCGTGGAATCCCCTCCAGAAATTGTTTCTATGAGGTTTGTATCAAAGGAAACCGGTTTGAAAATCAACTGGTTCTTCCGTAAAGATTTAAAATTGGAGGTTATGGAATGAAAAAAATTGTTGTATTCTTACTCGTGTGTTTTGTTTTAACAGGAGTTAGTTTTGGTCTGCAGCAAAATATTGAAAAACCCAAACTCCAGAACGTGATTATAGAAGTCAATTACATCGATGCAAACAGGGCGATTGGCCTTTTGAGGCAGTACATGAGCCGTTATGGGAAGATCAATCAGATCAAAGGAACTAATAAAGTTGTCATTGAGGATACTCCTGAACTCGTGGAAAAAATCCTTGCCATACTTAAAGACGTCGATGTCAAGCCATTCGACCTGCAGTTTGATATTGAATTGCTCTTGGGAACGACGGATGAAAATGCAAAGACCAATCTGGTCAGAGAGAAAAAAAATGATCTTGTCCTGAAAGAACTGCAAAACCTGCTTAAATACAAGGCTTTTACGACTCTGGATTCGTCGATCCTTAAAGTTCAGGAGAACAGCCGTTCTTCTCACAGAATCGGTGGAAAAGGAATCAACCTAAAACTCGAGTTGAATCCTCACTATATCCGAAGCGATAATAGAGACACATTTCAGGTCGATTTGAGGCTGTCACAGTACCAGGGATTTAATCCTGATGGAAATGAACGGATACTGACGCTCATCGATACGACTCTCACATTAAAGAGTGGTGAGAAACAAGTCGTAGGCATCTCGAAACTTTCTTACGTTCCTCGTGCTGCAGCGAGTGAGGAAGAGGATACCGCTTTGATTTTGATTCTTTCAGGAAAAGTTTTGAAATAAACTCAGACGATAACTCGGTCTTTGATGCCTGATGATTTTATCGGGCCTTTTTTTTTAGGTTTCTTTTTCTCTCGATTTCTTTCTTGACGGCCTTGTGCAAAATAAGGAAATAGTAAAGGATAAGGACTACGGCCATCATGGCAAATCGCAGATGATTTCCTTGAAACAGAGTATAGAAAGCATAACCGACAGCTCCAAAGAGCAGGAGCATATGAAACATTGCAAAAATGAGTCCGTTCATGATGAAAAAAAAGACAACGGAATAGACCGTCATCTATGAGAAAATCTAGACTAAAATATCAAAATTATCCGCCCAAAGCAAACCAGGCTCCATTGGTCACATCAAAAAGATCATTGACATCGAGATTATTTTTGTTTACATCTTTACTAAGGAACAACGACTAACAGTGGAGGTTCAATGAAAGAAAAAACTTACAAAAAATTCCTTCCAGTTCTGGCTTCCGTTTTTTCAATTTAATGTCGGGCTCAAAGGTGAAATCACTCCTAATTTAGATGTCCTTTTGGAGACCGGGATTTTCAACGGATTTATTCTTCGTGCAGGGATTTCAGTCCGGTTATAAAACGGGATTTTAAGTCAGTGGTTCTCCCCCGTGTTCATGAAATAGTTCTTTACTTTTCCTCTGTTTATTTTAACATAGAGGAGAAAAATTGCGAGGAGGCGGACATGAAAAAAAGAAAATTTGCACTTTTGTCAGTCGTCATTTTTTGCTGTCTTGTTTCATCTTTAGTTTTGGGGCAGCGCAGACAGAGGGAATCTACGGATGAAGAGAAAATTCTTCAGATAGTACACGGCATTTCCAGCCACACCCTCTATGATTATATCGTAGAGCTGGCCGATGATAAATATGAGGGGCGGCTGACAGGAACCGAAGGCTACAATGCCAGTGCCCGGTGGGTGGCCTCTTTGTTTAAAAAATGGGGCATCTCTCCGGCGGGGGACAATGTGACATATCTCCAGGCTTTCCCCAATCCTTATACGTTGGTCTTCCCAGGCTGTGAGGTCTTTATGAATGTCCCTGTGGAGGGATCCACGATAAAAAAACACTACCTTTACGAAGAGGAATTTATTCCCGGATCCACCTCCGCTTCAGGGGAGATTACGGCGGACGTTGTCTATGTCGGATACGGCGTGACGGCGCCGGAGTTAGGATATGACGAGTATGAGGGAATGGATGTCAAAGGCAAAATTGTTCTTATGGAAAGAGAGGTTCCTGTATCGACAAATGATGCCGAGTTGTTCAAAAAATGGCGCCCTTATTCGTTTCATCAATACAAATTAGAAAATGCGGTCGCCCATGGAGCCATCGGGATGCTCTATAACTATGGGCCGATCAGCAATCCAAACAATGCCTACGAAAACAGTTTTATCTATTCTCATGTGGGGACTGCCGTTGTCCAGGATGTGTTTGCTGGCACCGGACGTACGCATGGAGATGTTGTAAGTGTAATCAGGAAGACTCTAAAACCCCAATCTTTTATCACAGGGAAAAATTTCACCATCGTAAACAAGACCGAGCACCATGCCGACGGTATTGGCTACAATGTCATTGGGCTCCTCGAGGGATCCGATCCCGAACTCAAAGACGAAGTCATCATTCTTGGAGGCCATCTCGACCATCTGGGGCGGTGTTATGAGATAATGCCCGGAGCCAATGACAATGCTTCAGCCGTGGCCGTCATTTTGGGAGTGGCCGAGGCGCTGTCCAAATCTCCAATTAAATCCAAACGCTCTGTTTTGTTCCTGTGTTTTGGTGCGGAAGAACAGGCCGTGGCCGGGTCTGAATTCTATGTGAAAAATCCCACTTTCCCTCTTGAAAAAACCGTTGCCCTCCTCAACATGGACGGAGTGGGAGCTGGATATCGGATCAATGCTCTGGCTGCCGAAAATTATCCCGAATTCTGGGGATATCTTAACAAGGCCAATGAAAAATATATTCACCGCATTATGAATCCCAGCTATTTCGCAAATATTGCCCGTCCGAGACTGGATGCGGCGCGTTTCATGTGGGCCGATGTCCCTACCATTTCTCTCAGTGTGAGCGGCTCTCGATCTTACTATCATATTACTAAGGATAATCTCGATATTATCACACCTGAAATTTTAGAAGACCTGGCTCAACTCCTCTTTTTGACTGTTTTGGATATGGGTAATCAGAGTTCTTTGGATTTTAGGACATCCAAATGACGGCTGTGAGATTCCACGTTCCAACTAGAATTGTTTTCGGAAATGGAGTGATGTCCCATCTCAGAGACATCATAAAAACAGAAATTGGGGCCTCATCTTTTTTTCTTGTCACCGATGAAGGCATCGTTAAATCCGGGATTGCCGAAAGAGTCATAGGCCAGTTATCCAATGTGACTGTCTTTGATGAGGTCGAACAAAATCCCAAAAATGGCACTATCGATAGGGTTGGAGAAATGGTCCGTGCAGCCCAACCCGACCTGATCATCGGACTTGGGGGAGGAAGTGCTCTGGATGCGGCCAAATCCATCGCTCTTCTGGCAAAAAATCCGGGAAAAATCGAAGATTACGAGGGGAAGGCACGGTACACACAATCTCCTCTTCCAGTCCTGGCTGTACCCACAACCTGCGGTACGGGCAGTGAGGTCACTTGGGTATCGGTGATCACTCATACCACAAGACAGTTTAAAATGAGCATCAAAGGCCCTGAGATGTTTCCGGCCGTAGCTGTTGTGGATCCGGATTTACTTTTGACTCTCCCCCCAGGTTTAGTGGCTTCAACCGGGCTGGATGCACTCACGCATGCAGTGGAAGCTTTCACTGTTAAGCCGGCCACCTTTCTTACTGATTATATAGCCCTTGAAGCCCTCAGACTCATCCTCAATTCTATCGAAGGGGCCTATCAAGATATCAAAGGCAACTCGACGGCCAGGGAAGAGATTATGAAGGGGAGTCTTGTGGCCGGTCTGGCTTTCGGCAATTCTGATGTAGGGGGAGTTCACTGCCTTTCAGAATCCGTGGGGGCCATTCTGGATACCCCCCATGGGATAGCCAACTCCATTTTCCTCCCTTTTGTGATGGAGTTTAATCTTCCGGTTGCAGCCAAAAAATACGCAGAAATCGCACAAATGGCTGGGCTTTCAGAAAAAGATGAGTTATCTTCGGCTGAAGCGCTGATCCGGAGAATTAAGGGTCTTGCCCGCAGTCTGGGTATCCCTACCTTTCGCGAGACGGGCGTCCAAGAAAGCCAATTGATGGAGATTGCCTTGAAGTCATTTGAGAACAATTCCAATCCCTCCAATCCTAGAGAAGCGTCAGTTGAAGACTATCTGGACATTCTGCAAAAAGCGTATGCCAAAGAGTAGGTTTTCCTAATCCGGACAATGCTGTTAGGATCAATTTTATCCAGCCATTTCAGGTACATAGCGATGGTGGTCTGAAGGAAAATGTTCAGTTCTTCAGCCTTAAACTGTTTATTAAGAATTTTTGTCTCCTGGGTTTCGAGCTGGAAATATGTGAGCTGGATTTGAAGTTCACTGAGCTGGCGCTTGTGAGCAAATATGGCCGCATATATTTTGACTTGTGACATGGAGAATGATGTTATCACTCTCCGCCTGATAGTCGACCCCGACTTCCGCCATATAAGATAAAGGTCGGGAAGATTGTATTTTTTGGTGAGCCCTGATGCCTTGGAGTCCGGTAAGCTTCGACAGTTGGCTGAAGGAGAAGAAGATGTCCCCCTGCTTATAAAGATGATTGACCAGATTTTTTACAGAAATGTGAATGTGTCTTTTCAATGCTCTCAGCGATATGTAAATAGTTTGTTCACCATTTTGTACACCATATTAAAAATAAGGTCAAGGACTATATTACTTTTTTAAAGATCTTTTCTGTGGTATTAATTGTGGCGTGTTCAAACTCTTCGATCGCTACATTCTAAAAGAGATCATTTCTCCATTTATTTTAGGTCTTTTTGCTTACACTTTTGTTCTTTTGATGAATCAAATTCTGGTCATGTCCGAGATGTTCATAGAGCGGGGAGTCCCTCTTCAAGTGGTTCTAGTTCTGTTTATCTATCTTATCCCTGCCATGATGGCTTTTTCTCTTCCAATGAGCGTGCTTTTGGGCATTCTGTCGGGATTAAGCCGGATGTCCTCAGATATCGAGGTCACAGCCCTAAAGACATTAGGAGTCAGCTACAAGAGACTGGCCCGGCCGCTGCTTGTATTTGCCTTATGTGTTTGGATTCTTACGTCTTATCTTTCACTCTATATGGCTCCCCATGCCAACCATAAATGGATACAGACTTTATTTAATTCCGTGTTGAGCCAGGTCCAACTCAAGATTAATCCACGGGAGTTTAATGAAACGATCCCCAATACCATGCTCTTTGTCCAGGATGTCACGCGAGACAACGAATGGCAGAATATTATTGTGTATCGTACGGAATCTCCGGAGGAACCCCAGCTCATATATGCAAAAACGGGGAGAATCAACTTCTACCCCGAACAGAAAGAAGCCTATCTTGAGCTATTCAACGGCGTTAGGCATTCCTTCCTCTTGTCCGATCCGGAAGATTATACGGTTGTTTTGTTTGATTACCTCCAAACGAGTGTTGAGGTCAGCAGTTTTTTTCAGGATTTTTCCGAGAAAAAAAACGTTCGGGAAAAGGACATCGATGAGCTAAAAGCGGATGTCCGGGTGATCCGGGAAGAATTGAACCGGTTTGCTCCTGAAGAGAACGAGGGCGTTGAATACCTTCAGAAAAAGAGAATCTACATGTCGCACAGGATCGAGATTCACAAAAAATATGCTATTCCTTTTGCCTGTTTTATCTTTGCCCTTCTTGCTTTGCCACTTGGTGCGACCACCAAAAAAGGCGGTCGCACGAGCGGTTTTACAATCAGCATCGGTGTTATCATCATCTACTATGTCTTGATCACCGCCGGAGAGCAGATGGCCAAGGATGGGATAATTTCCGTCGAACTCGGAATGTGGGGTCCAAACATCATTTTTGGTCTTGGTGCCGTATTCATCTTCTTCATATCGTCAAAAGAATCCTTTCGTTGGACTTTTTCCTCCTTGTTCCGGCTGAAGAGAAAAGAGAGGTTCTCCGCGAATGTGAAGATCCGTCCGGTGCGGCCAAAGAGATCACGTTATTATTTGCGTTTCCCCAACATTTTAGACCGCTATATCATCAAGAAATTCTTGTTCATTTTCTTATTGATTTTTTTCAGTCTGATCTCTGTCTTTATCATCATCACATTTTTTGAACAGATCGATGAAATCTACGCGCACAACAAAACTATACAAGAATTTTTAACTTATCTGTTGTACCGGATACCCGAATTCATTAATTATACCCTTCCTATCTGTGCCATGGCTTCGTCTCTTCTCTGTTTAGGGTTTCTGACCAAGACCAATGAAATCACGGCCATGAAAGCCTGTGGGATGAGCGTCTACCGCATTATCGCTCCCGTCGTTGTCCTCTCGTTTATGGTCTGTGTGGTGTCCTTTTATCTTCAGGAAAATATTTCTCCTTATTCGAATAAAAAAGCAGAGGAAAAATGGAATGAAATCAATGATAGGCCTCCTCGAAGCTACAATCAATTAGATCAACGATGGGTTATGGGAAAAGAAAGGAACCGCATTTACTACTATAAACATTTTGATCCCAACATCCCTGCATTCAGTGATCTTTCAATCTATGAGTTTGAGCCGGACTCCTGGTCATTAAAAAGGCGGTATTTTGCAGAAAAAGCATATTTTCAGGGGGAAAAATTTCTTTTAGTGAATTGCTGGTACAGGGATTTTCAGGATAATAAACCCATCAACTTTGAGCCCAGGGAGACACTGGAGCTTATTGATGCAGAGGATCAGAGATATTTTGTTAAAGAATGGAAAGACTCCGAACAGCTAAGCTATAGAGAGCTTTCTGACTACATCGATGACATAGATGAGAAGGGATTTGAAACCGTACGGTACAAAGTGGACTTGAACTACAAGGTATCTTTTCCTCTTGCCGGTCTGGTCATGACACTCCTTGGGATTCCCTTTGCATTTTCTATGGGGAAAAGAGGGACCCTTGTAGGCGTGGGACTGAGTCTATTGTTTGCCATGATCTATTGGGGGGCCATGGGGTTTTTTAAAAGCCTTGGGTACATACACTTCCTGAGTCCTTTTCTTGCTGCTTGGGGGCCCAATCTCTTTTTTGGATTGATAGGACTTTACCTGATTTTCAATCTGAAAACTTAGTCAATACGGAAAAGGTTCTTTTTGCGGGATTTTCTCAGTTTATTGAACAATCCTTTAGGGTGTGCTATGGTTATCTTTAATGTTTGTTCTTGAAAACTGCTGAAAATGAGAAGGGATTTGAGGCAGTCATTTACAGAGCTTTATTTCCTCCTGGAATCAAAAAATTGGAGTTAATGAATGGATAAAAAGGAAATTTTGAAGACATCTAAGGAATATGAAAATTCGCTTAAAGCGATGAAGCCGAACATCATCACAGATAAGCTTCTTGCAGAGCCATATGAAGATGAGGATATTCAAAAAGGGATGAATGTCGTCTCTTTAAGTTATGACTATGCAAAAGATCCGAAATACAAAGAAATGATGACCATTGAATCGCCTCTAAACGGAAAAATCATCAACCGTTTCAATAATATTCCTCAAACAAAAGAAGAGCTGACCACTCGACTGAAAATGATATATACGCTTTCAACAGAAGTAACCTGTGCACAAAGATGTGTTGGCGGCGATGCACTGTGGGCATTGTTCATTGGTACAGATCAATTAGACAAGAGCAACAAGTCCAAAACGGATTACCACCAGCGCCTGCTCAAGTATCTTCGCTTTATCCAGGATAATGATATTGCCTCGGCTGCAGCGGTGACCGATGCCAAAGGAGATAGAAGTCTGCCTCCCTCACAGCAGGAAGAAAAGAACAGCTATGTCCATATCGAAAAAGAAACCGAGGATGGGATCTATGTCAGCGGCATTAAAAGT
>SDBU01001143.1_pt1 | contig 38784 bp, 29 predicted proteins | sample 2277071 | NCBI WGS metagenome assembly SDBU01 (sample SAMN10397929, study PRJNA504765) | marine sediment metagenome | isolation source: marine sediment core GS08_GC12, 126 cmbsf | place: Arctic Ocean: Gakkel Ridge, Loki's castle | collected 2008 | reverse complement strand
GTGCGGGGGCGAGCTGACGGGGGCGACGGTCGGCAGCGGAACTATCGAGCTGCGGCCGGGGCCGGTCACGGCGGGGGAGTACCGCTTCGAGATCGGCACCGCGGGCAGCGTAAACCTCGTGCTGCAGGCGCTCTCGCTGCCCCTGGTGCTGGCCGACGGCGTCAGCAAGGTCAGCGTCACCGGCGGCACGCACAACCCGTGGGCGCCCAGCTTCGAGTACCTTCGCGACGTGTTCTCGCCGTTGGTCTCGGCCGAGGGGGTCGAGATGTTCTGCACGATGTCGCGGGTTGGTTACTACCCGGCCGGCGGGGGCGAGGTGACGATGCAGGTGGGCGGGTTGGGCGAGGCGAACGGCCTGATCGGGCTGCACCTGACCGACCGGGGAGATCTGCGCCGCCTGGAGGGGCTGTCGGCTGTGAGTGAGGGTTTGCCCGATACCGTGGCCGATCGCCAGGCCTCGCAAGTTATGGGCCGCATGCGCCAACGCGGGCTCCAAGCGAGTGTTGAGCAGGCCCGCGTGGCCAGCGATTCGCCCGGCACGACGGTTTTCATCCGGGCGATCTTCAGCCGATGCGTGGCGGGATTCTTGGCGTTGGGCCGGCGCGGCACCCCGGCCGAGGCGATCGCCGACGAGGCCGTCGATGCCCTCTTCAGCCACCTCGACGCCGAGGGCGCCCTGGACTCTCACGCGGCCGATCAACTCCTGACGGCCTTGGCGCTGTCGCCTGAGCCCAGCCGGTTTACCACCACGCGAATCAGCAGGCATCTGTTGACCAACGCCGAAGTCGTCCGACATATCACCGGCCGGGAGGTGATTGTGGAGGGCGAGCCCGGCGAGCCCGGCCGGATCTTTCTGGGCGGCAAGTAACTTCGTCTTCGCGCCGGCGGCGTTAGAGCAACTCAAGTTTGATCTGCCGCATTCATGCTGCCTTTGGCGTCGGCTGGTTTGCGGGTATCCTGTGAGGCCGTATGGAAACGACGAGCAGATTCTCCGTGGACGATCTGTGGTCTCCGGGCCCAGACGCTTCGCTGCCTGGCCGGGCGACGTTGTTGGCGATCGCGCAGCGGTGCGGCCGGGCGTGGGAGATGCCCCACTTGGCCCAGCGGGCGCGGATCGGCTACAACGCCCGCCTTCGCACCACGCTTGGCCGGGCCGTGCTGGACGAACGGCGGGTGGAACTCAACCCACGGATGCTGCGGCGGCATCCGGGGGAATTGGTGCCGACGCTGGTCCACGAGATCGCTCACGTTGCCGTGCACATGCGGTACGGGGCCGTGGCCCCCCACGGCGTGCAATGGCGAGTGCTGATGCGAGCGGTGGACATGTCGGCCCGGGCCACGCACGATCTGCCGACCGACGGGCTCACCCGCCGCCGTCGACGGTACCTCTACCTTCACCGCTGCAGCGACTGCGGCTACACTTTCGTCGCCAGGAAGGTGCGTCGAGACTATTACTGCGTCGCCTGCGGCCCGGACACGCCGTGGGACGTCTTCCGCGTGCCTAACACGCTGGCTGGTAGAGAGTTGCTGGCGTCTTCCCGCAGCGGGCAAGCCTCCTCGGCGGCCGTTGGCGGTCCTGAGCAGGCCTGACCGGTCCGTGGCGCGGGCAGTTTCCGGAGCCAGAGCCCTAATGGGAACCAAACAGAAGGAGAAAAACGTCGCTCTCATTTCCAGACCGACCGCAATTGCTTTAGATTCAGGCATTTTGGGGGTTGACAGGAACCCGATTTGATGTATAATCGGTATTGCTCAGATAGGCTCAGAGATGCTCTATGATCGCTCGCAACGTTTCGCTCTGGCCTCTGCCGTGTAACGTCCGGTGAATGCTCAGCTTCGGGCGGGCAGCGGAATCTTGACTCGTTCGGGCCTTCTCGAGCCGCTCGGTAATGCTCACGCAGATACGCCGCCAGCGGACCCGCTATTGTCACTGGGTTGCGGGCTGGCGTACGCAAAACAACGGGAGGTACGAGACGATGATTCGGAGGACGCTCCTCGCGGTTTCCTTGGTGTGTGCGGTGTGTGCGGGTCTCGCGCAGGCGGAAACGCTCAGCCACGACAACGGCGACATTGGCACGCAATACAGTGGCGCCTGGGGGGATTACTTCGCCAACGACTTCACCAACGACATCGGTTTCCCGGCGAGCCTGGTGGCGGTGCTGATCCGCAAGACGCCCTCCGCGAGTGCCGGCGATGTCTACATATGGGAAGATGACAACGGTTCCCCCGGGGATATCCTTGCCGGCCCGGTCTTCGACTGGCGGGAGGACCCCTGGGAGCGGATCGATGTGTCGTCCTTCAACATCGTCCTGTCGCCGGGGGAGCATGTCTTCGCCGGCTTCGCTCCCCGTCCGGGCGCGCAGGTCTATTACGACACCGAGGAACCGGGCGACGGCGAAAGCTACTGGGTCCCGGACGGCCCCACCGACTGGGTACAGGGGGGGCCGTTGGAGGAAGACGGCAATCTGATGCTGCGACTGGAAGTGCTGAACCTGGCTCCCGAGCCGGCCTCAATGTCGCTGCTGGCCATGGCGGGATTGGGCCTGATCGCCAAGAGACGGCGGCGGTAGCGTACATCCCATAGCGTACCGACAACCGGCGGGCCGATCTCTCCCCGAGAGATCGGCCCGCCGATTCATGTCCCCTTGCAGCCGCGCCGCGGCCGGCTCGGGCAGTGTGCGCGGGACGCGGCGGACACTGGACATGCTTGGCCCACGTGGTAGGTGGGGCCGACAGAACAGTCGGTCAACGCAGTAGAGCGCCGGCGATGAGAAGCCCTCAAACACGGCCGAGCGAGTGAGCAGGTGACCTCCAGAGAGCGACTGCTGAGCGTCATGCGGGGGAAGATCCCGGATTGTGTACCGGTGGCGCCGGATTTCTCCAACATGATCCCCGCACGGCGCACCGGCAAGCCCTTCTGGGACCTGTACCTTTACAAAGATCCCCCCATCTGGGAAGCCTACATTGACTGCGCGAAGCATTTCGGCATCGATTCGCTGATGGACGGCTACTTCCCCTTGAGCTTCCCGACAGAGCGCAAGGGTGGCGGGCCGGAATGGGAGCGTTTCATCGTGTTCCGGTCGGTGGACCGAATCGTCGTGCAGTCGTCGCATACCGACGGCGGCAAGCGCGTCTGGGAAGACACGGTCAACGTCTACTACGTGGCCGACCCACCGACGCACGGACTCAGGCCCGAGTCAGTCGGCTTGGGGCCTGAGCCGGAGCGCTTCGAGCCGCTGGAAGGCGTCAAGCCCGTTGACACCGGCCCGGCCGGCCTGAAGCGGGTCATGGAACGGATGGGGCAGCAGGGGCTCGTCGGCGTGGGACTGGCATCGTCTTGTGCGCTGGGTGGCGAAAAGGCGATCTACAACTACTACGACCATCCCGCCATGCACGGGCAGTGGGCCGCCCGGCGTGTCGAAGCCGTCGAACGGCGATTCACGCGGATCATGGCTATGGACACGAAGCCCGACTTCCTCTGCGTCGGCGGCTCCGGAACACTGGTCTTCCAGACGCCCGAGGTATTTCGCCAACTGGCGTTCCCCGCCGTCAAGCGAGGCATCGAGTTGGCCACGGCCGCGGGGATTCCCACCCACGTGCACGCCTGCGGCCGCGAGGCCGAGCTGGTGAGGATCATGGCCGAGGAGACCGACCTGACGGTGATCGACCCGCTGGAGGTGCCGCCGATGGGAGACTGTGACCTGGCGGAACTCAAGCGCCTCTATGGCGAGAAGATCGTGCTCAAAGGTAACCTGCACACGACCGACGTCATGCTTCGGGGCAGCGTCGACGACGTCATCACGGCCGCGAAGCGGGCCATCGACGCCGCCGCGGACGGCGGGCGGTTCATCCTGTCCACCGGCGACCAGTGCGGGAGAGACACGCCGGACGAGAACATCACAGCCATGATCGACACGGCCAGAACGTATGGGAAGTACTAAGCTGCGTGCAACAAAGATTGCACGCAGCTTAGAGCAGTGGAGCAGTAGAAAGCAGAAAGTAGACACGACGCCCGAGGCCCGGAAACCGTCACGACCTGCCGTTGAGGGCAACCCGCTCCATGGCGATCGAGGTTGGGCGTTCTGCACATGTGCGCGGGCCGCACGCAGGTCGTACTCTCATCTAATTCACAATCGTCAACTGTCCGTTGTCGGCCCTTTCTTCCCGGGTCGGGCGAGCAGTTCGGCCGGTTCTGGAGCGCGGAGGATCAGGCAGGTGACGAAGTAGGCGATCAGCCCGGCGGGAACGCCGGCGGCGATGACGTACAGGTTTCGCCCGCGGCCGAAGCTCGGAAGCCAATGCGGAAGCGGATGCGGCAGCCAATACTGTACCTGCCAGACCGCCAGGGCCATCACCGCCGTAGCTACCGCGATGCGCACCAGGCTGGCCAGGAACGCCCGCCCGCCCCCGCCACCGAGGGGTCCACGGAGCTTGACGGCCAGGATGGTCACCGTCAGGGCCGAGGTGATCGAACTGCTCAGCCCGAACGCCCCGTGCCGAATGGCCGGGATCCAGATCAACCCCAGGTTCAGCAGCACGTTCAGGCCCACCATGCTGACGGCCACTTTCAGGGGCGTCATGCGGTTGCCCATGGCGAAGTAGGCCCGCAGGAGCGTATGCTGCATGCAGAAAGCCCACATCCCCAGCCCGTAGAAGCGGACCACGTGGGCCGCCTGGCCGGCGTCGTAGGCGGAGAACTTGCCCCCGACGAATATCAGCGACACCAGCGGCCCGGCCAGCAGGATTAGCCCGACGCCGCTGGGCAGGCCTTCGAAGACGGCCAGTCGGGTCGCGCGGTGGACACTCGCCCTGAGATTCGCCGTATCGCCGCGGACGGCGTACCGGCTGAATAGCGGGAACACGGCCGTGGCCAAGGCGATGGCCAAGACACCCAGGGGGAACTGGTACAGGCGTTCGCCGTAGTACATCCACGTGACCGCCTCGGGCCGGAGGGGCTTTGTCAACTCGGTCCCGAAGAGCACAAGTGTTTCGCTGCCTTCGGTGGCGGCGAAGAACCGGGCGATGAGCTTGTCCAGCAGGGCGTTGAACTGGAGGATCCCCAGGGGGATCAGCATCGGGGCCATGTGGAGGGCAATTCGCCTGACCCCCGGTTGCAGGGGGCGCAACTTCGGTATGAAAGGCAGCTTGTGGGCCCGGAGCACCCACACCAGCGCCGCCAGTTGCACCACGCCGGCCACCGTGACGCTGACGGCCACGATGGTGAGGTGCTGGGTGGCGTGTTCCCACAGCGGCGCGACGCCGGCGGCGGCGGCGATCATGAAGAGATTCAGCAGGATCGGCGCCGCGGCCGGGAAGGTGAAGTGGCCCACACTGTTCAGGGCGGCCGAGCCGAGGGCCAGCAGGCAGATGGTCACCATGAACGGCATCATGATCGCCAAGTAGCCCAGTAGGAGCGTGCGAGAAGCGTCACCGGGGGCGGCCAAGTGGGCGACCAGCAAGCCCAGTTCGACAAGCAGGCACAGGACGCACAGTAACAACCCCAGCAATCCCAACATGTTAGCTAGCAATGCCGCCGCAGCCGCATGACCTCGGCGCTCGCGGGTCTCCGCGAAGACAGGCACGAAGGCAGCCGAGAGGGCCCCCTCGCCAAACAGTCGCCGGAAGAAGTTGGGAATCATGAACGCCGTCAAGAAATCCGACGTGACGCCGGAGGCCCCCAGGAACCGGCTGAGGATCATATCGCGGATCATCCCGGCCACGCGGGAGCACAGCGTGATGCCGGCGACGAGCTTGGCGGCCGCGAAGAAGTGGCGGCGCTCGGCATGTTCGTCGGATGAGGGAGACATTGGCCGTCATTATGCCGGGGCGGGCCGTCGGGAAACAGGGAAAACGCCATTGAGGGCACAGATGGCCGCAGAGCAGGTACGGGCCTCCCCCCGTGGCCGGCGATTGTGCTGGGGCCGGCATCGGAGGTAATGATAGAATCGTAAATGGACGATAACACTATGTCTATGCGGATCGAAAGCCGCAGCAGAGCCTGTCGGGACCTGTGCCGGCCCCAGCGGTTTGAGCCGGCGTTCGGGGGCGGCCACAAGAGGCTCCGAAAACGTCAGTTAAAGCACCAGCAGATCAACGAGGCGACGTGACCGCAGCAGGAGAGGCAAGATGGGAACCGACAAGGCTGCCGAGGGCAAGACGCAGGACGGAACGCCGGAGACCGAGCGTCGCGAGGTGGAGGACCGCCGCCGCAATGAAGACCGCCGCCAGACGGTACTGGATCGGCGGCTGGGCCTGAACCGCCGTCGCGGCCCCGGTCGCCGGCGGTGCGACAGCCGGCGGAGTGCCGAAGAGGGGGAGATGACCGACGATCAGTTCGAGTTCATCATGGCCATCGACAAGTACAAACGGGTCAACAACCGGCCCTTCCCGACATGGACGGAGGTGCTGGAAATTACCCACGCTTTAGGCTACAGGAAGGTTGCGGAACCGCAAGACCTAGAGTAGAATGCATATGGTCCGCACGGTGCGGCGAGGGGGGACTCTGCGCCGCTGGCTGTAAGTGAGAGAGAACCGGCATGTTAGGAACAGGATCATGGCAGCTTGCGTTGTCGCTGCAGATCGCCTTGGCGGCGGTCCCGGTGGCGGTTTACTTCCTGGTTCTGGGGCTCCTTAACAGCCAGCCTCGCCCGCAGCTCCTGTCCAGCCGGTTGGACTTCATCCTGCTGATGACGGCGTTCAGCCCGCTGTGCATCGTGCCGTTGCTGACGTGGATCGGCGTGAATCTGCTGACGATCGCGTTGGCCGTCGGCGGCGTCGTTGCGGTGATCTGCCTGTTGGCACCCCGGAAGCATCAGGGATGGGTGATATATAACATATCTTTGGAAAAGGCGTTACGCTCGGCACAGAGGGCGATGGACGTGGCCGGTATCGCCTACTCGCGGCAGGGAAATGTTCTGCATCTGCCCGGCGGGCAGGAGATTCGCCTGTCGGCGTTCCCGCTGCTGCGGAACGTGGCCATTGCCGTCCAGAGCCACAACAAGCCCGGCGGCGAGGTTCGTTCGGCGCTGCAGCGGTTTGAGGCGGAAGTGGCCAGGCGGGTCGGACGGATCGAGGTTACCCCCAGCCCCATGGCGGTCAGCTTCGTGCTGATCTCCACGGCGATGATCGTCACCCCATTGGTGCTCATGGCCGACCGGATGCCGGAGATGGTCCGCATCATCAGCGATATGATCCGCTAGCGCCTCCCCCACGGGCGGCCCGCGAGCGATTTCCCCATTGCCAACCGGCCGCCGATCCGTATAATAGCTCGGTTCCCGCTCTGGCGGTCAGACGGATGTGAGAAGAGGTGTGCCATGAAAAAGAAGATTCACCCCAAATACGGGGAGATCGAGGTCCGTTGTGCCTGCGGCAACACGTTCCGCACGGCCAGCACCACCAAAGAGATCGCCGTGGACATCTGCGGGGCCTGCCACCCGTTTTACACGGGCAAGCAGAAATTCGTGGATGCCGCCGGCCGCGTTGAGAAGTTCCAGCGCAAGTTCGGCGGGGATTATTTCGCCCGCGGCCAGAAGACCGAATCGAAGAAGTAGCTGCCTCCCGCGCTTCAACGCCGACCGCCCGTGAAGCCCATGTGTGCCGGTCGGCGTTTGTCTATGCAGGACATCATGGCGGATCCGCAGACAAGACTGATCACCAAGCTCGACGAGTTGGCCACCCGGTACGACGAACTGATCGGGGAGATGAGCGATCCCGACATCGCGCGGAACCCGAACCGCATGAAGCGCGTCGGCAAGGAATCCACCCGTCTGGGCAGGATCGCCCTGCCGTACCGGCAGTACCAGGAGCGTCTCGATCAGGCCGAACAGGCCAGGACCCTCCTCGCCGAGGCCGGCAATGACGCGGAGATGCGGGAACTGGCCCAGAGCGACATGGACGACTCCCGCGCCGCGGCCGAGAAGATACTCATCGACCTCAAAGCGCGGCTGGTGATGAGCGACGACGACGCCATCGACAGCGTGATGATGGAGATCCGCCCCGGCACCGGCGGCGACGAGGCAGCCCTGTTCGCCCGCGATCTGCTGCAGATGTACACCCACTACGCCGATCAGCGCGGCTGGAAATTAGAGACCCTGTCGGTCAATCCGACCGAGTTGGGCGGGTTGCGGGAGGTGATCGTCAACATCAAGGGCGAGGGGGTCTGGCGGGAGTTGGCGTTCGAGGGCGGCGGGCATCGTGTCCAGCGCGTCCCCGAGACCGAGACCCAGGGGCGCATCCACACTTCCGCCGCGACCGTGGCCGTGCTGGCCGAGCGGGAGGATATCGACATCGACATCGACTGGGACAAGGACGTCGAGGAGCACACGATGCGCTCCAGCGGCCCCGGCGGGCAGAACGTCAACAAGGTCGAGTCGGCCATTCGCCTGCGGCACCTGCCCACCGGCATCACCGTCTCGATGCGGGACGAAAAGAGCCAGCACAAGAACCGCGCCAAAGGCCGACGCATCCTCGCCGCCCGCGTGTACGACCATTACCTCTCCGAGCAGCGCTCGGCCGAGGCGGCCACGAGGAAGTCCATGATCGGCTCCGGCGACCGATCCCAGCGGATTCGTACGTATAACTTCCCCCAGAACCGCTGTACCGATCACCGCATCGGCTACAACGGCAACCTACAGCAGGTCCTCGCCGGCAATCTCGGCGACCTGATCGGCGCCCTGATCGCCCACGAAACGGCCACGCGGCTGGCGTCCCTGTAAGTGCACCCCCGAAGACTGCAGGCCCCGGCCGATCCCGCGCACGGCCAGCCGGGCCGCTTGCCCTGCGTCGGCCGGCATCCTCGAATTGCCCGCTGCGGTGCCCACGCGAGCATGGGCATGACGTCGGCCGTTGTACCGGGAAGGAGCTTGTCCATATCCGGAAACGGGGTAGAATCATCGAAAAGGCCCGATGGTTGTGGGCAAAAGTTCATATGGGAAATGTCGGCTGGAATGAACTTCGCACCTTGTAACGAGGGGTCCCGCTATGGTGCAGTGGTTTGAAGGACTGGGCCCGATCATCCAGGCCCTGCTGGCGACGCTGTTCACCTGGTTCGTCACGGCACTGGGGGCGGCGCTGGTGATCTTCACCAAGAAGATGAGCCAGAAGGTGCTCGACGGGGCCCTGGGCATGGCCGCCGGCGTCATGATCGCCGCCAGCTTCTGGTCGCTGCTGGCCCCGGCGATCGACATGAGCGAGGGCCTGGGGGCTTGGAAGTTCGTGCCCGCGCTGGTCGGGTTCCTGCTCGGGGCGATATTCCTGCGCGTCCTCGATCGGATTATACCCCACCTGCACCCGGACCTGGCGGACGACCTGAGCAACGCCGAGGGTATCCATACGTCTTGGCGACGTAGCGTGCTGTTGGTCTCGGCCATCACGCTACACAACATCCCCGAGGGCCTGGCCGTCGGAGTGGCGTTCGGCGCGGCCGCCGCGACGGGGTCGTCCATCGGGCCGGCCGTGGCGCTGGCGATCGGCATTGGCCTGCAGAACTTCCCCGAGGGCTCCGCCGTGGCCTTCCCGCTGCGGCGGGAAGGGATGAGCCGGGGCAAGGCCCTGTGGTACGGGCAGCTTTCCGGTGTGGTCGAGCCGATGGCCGGCGTGCTGGGGGCCGGACTGGTCCTGCTGATGACGCCCTTGTTGCCGTACGCACTGGCCTTCGCCGCCGGCGCCATGATCTTCGTGGTTGTCGAGGAACTTGTGCCCGAATCCCAACGCAACGGCAACGTCGACCTGGCCACCATGGGGGCCATTCTGGGTTTCGCCCTCATGATGACCCTCGACGTGGCCCTGGGGTGACCGTCGCCGGATCGCCGCCGCCTGGGCGGCTATCATGCCGGGCGCGAACAGTTACACCATCGCGTATCACCAAGGTTGCCCACAAGACTGTGGCAAGTGATCTGATGCTCGGCGTATCCCTCGCTCCAGAGCCCAAGTGCCACCGACGTGCCGTTACGACGGCATCGGCCCCCGGTCACTCCAGGTCGGGTAGCACCAGCTCTCCGCGGGCCTGAGCGGCGGTGTTGTGGTAGGCGCCGTAGAACTCGGAGTTGCTGTCGAGCCACAGGGCGATGCGGTGGAGGTCCTCGGCCGGCAGCTTGACCTTGTGGTGGCCGGCCTCGAGCATCTGGTAGAGCTTCGACGCCCTCGCGCCGAATTTGCCGGCGGTCGTCCGGCTGCCGCCGTGAACGCCGGTGTTGATCGAGCCGTTGGTCACGTGGAAGTAGAAGCCGTACTTGCCCGCCAGGGACACGTACGACTGCGTCCACCCGTTGTTGCCGGTGATGGTGCCGGTGAGGTCAGGGGCCTTGGTCTTGTTCTTCGTGTGGCATTTCACGCAGTGGCGGTCGAGCACCGGCTGGACAAGGCGGGGGTAGTTGAACGGGTTGGACCCGTCGACCTCGGGGGCGATCTTCACCGGCGCCCGCCGCATGGCCGACGGCATCGTGCCGCCTTCGCGGGGCGAGGCGAGCTTCGGCTCGTGGCAGCCGTGGCAGGTCAACTGCTCGCCCGGATGCACGTAGGTGAGCGACCGCATGGACTGCACGGCCAGCCCGTGCTGGTCGATCGCCTGGAAGTAGATGGGCTTTCCGACCGGCGCCTCGAAGTAGACGCTGCCGTCGGGATCCACCGGCACCGTGCCCAGCACGGCGCGGGCATTGGTTTGGTTGGCCACGCCGATACGCGGCTTGTTCGGCGGGGCGGTCGATTTGGGCAGCAGTTGAATGATCCGCAGCGCCTTGACCTTCGTGCCGGCCGGCCAGGTGAAGTCGGCATTGTAAACGTTCATGACCGCCACCGTGGCCGGCCGGTTGGGCCCCGCCGCGGACGCCGTTGAGGTCGTCTGGTCGGGAATCACCGGCGGCGTGGGCCGCAGGCGGAGGGGAATGGGGCTCAGGCACGATACCGACGCGTCGCGGTAGAGCAGTTCGCGGTTGCCGAAGCGGTCGATCAGGTGGATGCCCCTGTTCTTCGCGTCGGTGTCGTAGACGCACAGGTAGTAGCTCTCGCTGAGCGGCCAGGGGGTGCCGTACCGCATGTTCGGTCTCGGCGAGCCCTCGGCCTCGGGGAAGGGGGCCTCGGGCGTCAGGCGCTTCACCTGGCTCATGGCGTTGTCGTCTTCGACGCGCTGATCGATCATCACAAGTGAGCCGATGGCGTTGCCGTGGTGCGCCCCGGTGACGGCGGCGTACCGGTGCGAGCCGGGGATCGCGCGGATGTCCATCTCCATCCACGGCCGCTTGTTTCGGCTGACGGGGTAGTTGCCGTGGAAGCTCCGCGGGTCGCGCCCGTCGGGGTAGGAGATCCAGAGGTGATGGGCGATGTTGGTGTCGCGGTCGACGTAGTCCCAACGCGTGTAGACCAACATGCCGTCGTTATCGACGCTGGGCTGCCACTCGTGCGTCTCGTGGTAGCTCAGCGGCACGATGTCGCTGCCGTCGGGGGCCATTGAGAACATCGTGTACACCGGGCAGTGGCGCCCGCAGCGGAGGTAGCCGCCTCGCCGCAGCGAGATGAACGCCACCCGCCCGCCGGGCAGGAAGCACGGGTCGAAGTCGTCGGCGTCCCCGTCGGTCAGTTGCACCAGCCGGCTGCCGTCGGCGTTGCACTTGAAGATGTGGTAGCTTATCTCCGGGCCCCACGTGTACGTCTTGGTGGCCTTGGCCTGCGTCCAGGCGAACAGGATCGTCTTGCCGTCGAACGACACTTCCGGCGACAGGAACGATCCGCCGGTGAGTTTCTGTCCTTTCAGTCGGCCGGCCTCGACGACGGAGTCGGCCAACAGATCGATCACCTCCGGCTGGGCTCCGAAGGGGTCGTTCAGTACGTACAGGCCGCCGCCGGGCCGGGCGTTGCAGCCGTAGAACTGGTCGCACATGTGGAACGGGCCGCCGGGGTCGTGGCGGGTGATGAACAGCAGCTTGTCGAAGTTCAGCAGCGGGTTGGCCAAGGCGATCCGCCGGCGAAGCGTGCGGGCCTTCTCGAACAGGGCCCGCCGGGCGGCCGCGTCGGTGACCGGGGTGTCGGCCGCGGCGGTGCGGAGTGCTTCCAACTCGCCCGCCTCTCCCGTCAAGTCGGGCGCCCCGTCGGCGGCGGTCAGGTCGACCAGCAGGGCCGAACTGCGGCGAAGCACCACATCCAGCGGGTCGCGATCGGTCGAGGCGATCAGGGCCTCGGGGTCGAAGGCTTGGGAAGCGATGCGATCGAACCAACGGCGGTTGCGGATGTCGGCGGCCAGGTGCCCGAATTCGTCGGTCGGCTTGGCGGCGGCGGGCGGCTTTCGGCGCGGCGGGGCTGGGGCGAGTACGGCTGCCTTCAGGCCGTCGATCTTACCGACCGCCAGCACGGCGCCCCAGCGGTCGGGGGCCGGCACGGTAAGTGTTGTCCCGGCCGTCAGATCGGTGCTGTAGATCGACCACGGGTAGCTCCGCCCGCGGATGATGGTGTCCATCGTCCCGGCGTCGGTCCATGTGCCGGTCAGGGCCAACTGCTTGGGAGTGAAGGGCTTCTGAACGCACAGGTAGGCTCGTCCGGCGGCCTTGACGCGACAGGTGACCGCGGCGGGGCTCTTGTGCAGATGCGAGGTGAAGGTCCATCCACGAAGGAACTCGGGCACCTTCACGAAGGTGTACTCTCGGTTGGGATGGATCCGAGCGCGCTCCCCCATCGTCCCGGCGGCCAGCGGGGCGCTGCCTTCGATGCTGACGACGGCCCCGCCCTCCGCAGACGCCGTGGCGGCCGGTGCCGGTACGCCCGCCAAGGCCAGGGAACCGATCATCACCCATACGCACACTGCAAGCTTGTTACGGTGCCGCATAGCGTTTTCTCCTGTCTCCAGAACGGTGGACCGGCCCCTCCCATCATAACCGCCGGTGCCCGTTTCGAAGTCGGGGAATTCACACGCCACGGCCGCACGGCCATGCAAATGTGGCCACAGCACCGGTACGTGTGGAGCGCTATTTGCGTTCCGGCACGCTGCGCCCGCTCGATTTGTACTGCTCCAACTGGTCCTTCAGCTCTTTGACAATGGCCGGGCGCTCGTGGTAGAGGTTCGTGGTCTCCCCCGGGTCGGCCTGGAGGTCGTAAAGCTGGCCGGGGGCGTCGGGGGCCTTCTCCGGGAGCACGAACGGCTTCATGCGCTCGTTCCTGTAGGAGTTGCCGCCCGAGCCCTTGTGATCGAGGTATTTCCACTTGCCGTTACGGATGGACAGCTTCAGCGAGATGGTCTGCTGGAGGAGGTAGTGGCGCACCGGCTGGTCGCCCTGGGTGCCGAGCAGGACCGGCAACATGTTGCAACTGTCTTCGGCGGCGTCGTTTGGCAGTTCGGCACCGACGATCGCCGCGCACGTGGCCATGATGTCGGTGAGGCTGGTCATCTGGTCGCTCGTGCTGCCCGGGGCGACCTTGCCGGGCCAGCGGGCGATGAAGGGCGTGCGATGGCCCCCTTCCCATTGGTCGCGCTTCATGCCTCGCCACGGCCGGGCGCCGTCGTGGCGGTGGTCCGCCCGCATTCGGATCACCGAGAGCACCTCCGGCCCGTTGTCGCTGGCGAACAGCACCAGCGTGTTGTCGGTGAGGCCGAGGCGGTCCAGCGTCTTGGTCAGCTCACCGACGATCCAGTCCATCTCGAAGATGAAATCGCCGTGCGGGCCCGCTTTGGTCTTGCCCTTGAACCGGTCGGCCGGGAACGACGGCAGGTGCACCGCCTGCATACAGTGATGGAGGAAGAAGGGCTTGCCCGGGTTCTCCTTCACGTGCTTTTCGAGGAACGCCTGGCTTTTCTTGAGGAAGACGAGGTCGACTTCCTCGAGGTCGAAATCCGGGGCGATCATGCCGCGGCGGTTGTCCACCGAGTAGGGGTGCTTGGGCAGCGGGGTGCGGTCGAGGATGCCGGTGGGCGGCACGGGGATCCGGTCGCCGTCGACGTAGGCGTAGAGCCAGTCGGTCGTGGGGCAGCAGACGGTGCCGAAGAACTCGTCGAAGCCGCGATGGATCGGGGCGTCGGGGATGGCACGGGAGAAGTCCACGCGTTGGACCGCCGGCAGCCCGCCCTTGTGGATGGGCTTCCCGGCCTTGTCGAAGAAGGTCATGCCGATGTGCCACTTGCCGAAGCAGGCGGTGGCGTAGCCCTTCTGCTTGAGCATCCCCGGCAGCGTCAGCCGTTCCTTCTCGATCATGCAGGGCCCGCCCACACCGGTGAACACGCCGCGCATGCCGGTGCGAAACGCCATGCGGCCGGTGAGCACACTGTAACGGGTCGGCGTGCAGACGGTGGCGGGGCTGTGGGCGTCGGTGAAAAGCATCCCCTGCGTTGCGAGCCTGTCCAGGTTCGGCGTGGGCACCTTCGACTGGCTGTTGTAGCAGGCGACGTCGCCATAGCCCAGGTCGTCGGTGAGAATGAGCAGGATGTTGGGGTTGTCTGTGGTCTTGCTTTCCATCGCCTCACCATAGCTTCGGGTGCGTGTGCCCACACAACTCAAAGACGCCAAACCGACTCCCGCGAGAAACCCCCGCCTGGTTATTTGCCGCATGAATGGCTCCTTTGTGCTATCGCCGAGTCGCCCCGCACGAACTCACGCCTTCTCGGCGTGTGCGAGCCATGGTAGCCGCTTCCCCGGCTACGGGCAACCGTGGCCGGTCGCGGAGGGCTGCTCGGCCGGCGGGTTTTTTGCTTGGCCGGGGCGCTTGGGGCGGTAGAATGCCGGTTTCGGCTCGGCGAGGTCCGCCGGGACCCCCTGGCAACACTCCGCCGGCGGGCGGGCAGGAGAACGAAGGTGGCGAAACAAAGCAAGGTCAACAAGGTGGTGCTGGCTTACAGCGGCGGGCTGGACACGAGCGTGATTCTGCCCTGGCTGAAAGAGAAATACGCCTGCGAGGTGATCGCGCTGGTGGCGGATGTGGGGCAGGGGCCCGACGAGCTGGACGGGATCGAGGCCAAGGCCCTGGCCAGCGGCGCCAGCCGATGCGAGGTGGCCGATCTGCGGAAGGAGTTCGCCGAGCAGTACTGCTTCCCGATGCTGGCGGCCGGGGCGATATACGAGCACGTGTACCTGCTGGGCACCTCGGTGGCCCGTCCGCTGATCGCCAAGGCCCAGGTGGACTGTGCCCGCAAATGCAAGGCCGACGCGGTGGCCCACGGCGCCACCGGCAAGGGGAACGACCAGGTCCGCTTCGAGCTGACCTACATGGCCCTGGCGCCGCACCTGAAGATCATCGCCCCCTGGAAAGACCCCAGCTTCGAGCTGACCAGCCGGGAAGCGGCCGTCGAGTACGCCCGCAAGCACAAGATCCCGATCCAGCAGACCAAGAAGAAGATCTACTCTCGCGACCGGAACCTGTGGCACATCAGCCACGAGGGCGCCGACCTGGAAGATCCCCGCAACGAGCCGAAAGACAACCTGTGGGTGATGAGCGTGCCGGTGTCGAAGGCGCCGAACAGGCCCGCCTACGTGCAGATCGACTTCACCCGCGGCAAGCCGACGGCCGTGGACGGCGTTCGCCTGGCCGGGCACGACCTGGTAGCGGCGCTCAACGCGCTGGGAGGCAAGCACGCTGTCGGGCAGGTGGATCTGGTGGAGAACCGCCTGGTGGGCATCAAGAGCCGCGGGGCCTACGAGACCCCCGGCGGCACGATTCTCTACGAGGCCCTGCGTGCCCTGGAGAGCATCACGCTGAGCCGCCAGACGCTGGCGTACAAGCAGCAGGTCGCCCTGAAATACGCCGAGTTGCTCTACAACGGGCAGTATTTCTGCCCGCTGCGGGAGGCGCTGGACGCCTTCGTCGCCTCGGTGCAGCGGCAGGTCAGCGGCAGCGTGCGCGTCAAGCTCTTCAAGGGCCGGGCCACCGTCGCCTCCACGGCCAGCCCCAACAGCCTGTACGATTCGGCGCTGGCCAGTTTCGCCATGGGCGAGGAGTATCAGCCAACCGACGCGATCGGGTTCATCAAGCTCTTCGGTCTCCAGATGAAGGCCGAAGCGTGGCGGAACAAGCGCCGCCGCCGGCGATAGCGAGTGGAGTGCCGGCCGGCGGGCCGGCGGCGAATCCGCGGGACCGGCCCTTTGCAATCGGCCGGCGTTGTCGGTAGGCTTTGGCACCATGATACTGCGACCTCCCATGCTTCTTGCCGGCCTGTTGCCGGAAACGCTGTATGCCCCGCCCCGATCGGAGATCTGGTTGTGGCTGTACGCGATCGTATCGATTGTGGTGCTGATCGTGGGCGCCGACCGGGCCGTATCGGCGGCCGCTCGACTGGCGAAGTCTCTGGGGATGTCCGCGGTGCTCATCGGGGCCACGGTGGTCAGCCTCGGTACGACCACACCCGAGGCGGTGGTTTCCCTGCAGGCGGCGATCGACGGCAACCCCGGGCTGGCGCTGGGCAACAGTGTCGGATCGATCATCTGTAACATGGCGCTGATCTTCGGGCTCGCCTGCCTGCTGACGCGCCTGCCGTTGAACCGTAACGTCATCAGGACCCAAGCCTGGCTGCAGTTCGGCGCCGGCGCCCTGCTGACGGGCGTCGTGGTGGTGCTGGGGGGGCTGGCCGGCTGGGATATGAGCAGCATCTACATCCCCCGAATCGTTGGTGTGGCCTTCCTGGTCCTCCTGGTCGTCTACCTGGTCGCGTCAGCCCGGCGGATGAAGCGACATCCGGTGCTGATCGCCAAGCAGGCTGCCGTGGCAGTTCAGGGCCATCGCAGGGCCCGCCGGGTGCCGATCCTGCTGGGGACGATGGCATTCGGGTTGGCGATGATCGTCCTCGGCTCGGACCTGCTGATCGGCTCGGTCAGTGAGATCGCCACGCGCCATCACATGCCCACGGCCATCCTGGCGGTCACCCTTGTCGCGCTGGGCACGTCCCTGCCGGAGCTGGCCACGGCGATTGCCTCCATTCTCAAGGGTCACCCCGACTTGCTGGTGGGAAACGTTATCGGTGCCAATATTCTCAATGTGTTGTTCGTTGTCGGCATTGCCATCACGGCCGCTCCCGACCCGTTGCAGGTCCAGCCGATTTTCTGTCAGTTCCTCCTGCCGGTGATGCTACTGGTGTTGATGTGCATGGCGCTGTACGTTTCGGGTAAGAACAAGACGTTCCGCCGGTGGCAGGGCGTGCCTCTGCTGGCGATCTACGTCGCTTTCATTGTCGTACTCGTCGCTGGTTTCGGTACATAGGCGAACGGCTGAGATCCACGGAGGAGACGGCAGGGGCGCTCGGCGGGCCGGTGCCCGCGGTGGCGGGGACCCTCGTTTTCGCTGACGACGACTATTGTGACTTGCCTTGCCCGGGGCACCGGTGTATCGTATGTGCAAGGCATGGCCGACAGTGGCTTGACATGTCAACCAGACCCAGCAGCGTAGGAGTTCCGCCTGCACAAACCGTCGCATGATAGGAGATGCCATGGGAAAGCTAGAGACCGTACTGAAGGGGGAGACCATTCGACTCGCTCGACGAGAGATACGTCCTCTCGTAGTGCCTCTCCAGCGTCAGGTCCGAGCCCTGACTCGACAAGTTCGGGCGCTCGAGGCCGAGACGCATCGCCTGGCCCGCCTCGTGGCCAAGCAGGAGAAGGCTCGCGTAGTGAACATCAGCCAGTTGACCGTCGACGAGGGGGAGCTGAAAGGGTCGCGACTGTCGCCGGGGCTGATCAAGAAGCTCCGCCAAAAGGTGGGCATCACGCAGCAGCAGTTGGCCTCCCTGGTGGGAGTCAGCGCCGCGGCCGTGCAATCGTGGGAGCAAGGGGTCGCCAAGCCGGCCGGCGATAACCGTGGCACCCTGATCGCTCTGCGCCGGCTCGGGCGAGGCGACGTCCTCAAGCTGCTCCGCGAGCGGGGCATCGGCAAGCCGGACCGGAAACCCCGGACCGGGACCCCCGCCAAGAAGACGGCCAAGAGAAAGGCCGCCAAGAAGGCGGTCAAGGGGAAGGCCGCCAAGAAGCCGGCCAAGAGGAAGGCCGCCAAGAAGACGGTCAAGAGAAAGGCCGCCAAGAAGACGGTCAAGAGGAAGGGCGCCAAGAAAGTCGCCAAAAGGAAGCCCAAGGGCCGTGTGAAGAAAGCACGCAAGGGCGGGCGAGCCAAGAAGGCCAAGAAGGTCGGCCGAAGGAAGAAGGCCAGGTAGACTCGACCCGCCGATTATTCGTCAGTGGACTCGACTTCCCGGGCGCCGGGAGGCGCGCGACGGCGCGTTTCCCGGCGTCCGCCTTTGCCGGTGGGGACATTGCTTTCCCGCCCTCCAGCGTGTAGGCTTCGGCGCCATGATGGAGTTGACGGTAGAGATCGCCGGCGTGCGGCTGGTGAATCCGCTGATGACCGCCAGCGGGACGTGCGGGTATGCCACGGAATACGAGGATTTCGTGGATCTCCGCCAACTGGGGGCCTTTGTCACCAAGAGCATCACGCCCGAGCCGCGAGTGGGCAATCCGCCGCAGCGCGTGGTGGAAACCCGCGCGGGCATGCTCAACGCGATCGGCTTGGCCAACGTGGGGCTCAAGAGGTTCCTCGCCGAGAAGATCCCACAGTTGACGGCCTTGGGCCTCCCGGTGTTCGTCAACGTGGCCGGCAGCACCGAAGCGGAGTACCTCACGGTCACCGAGGCTCTGGCCGAGGTCGAGATCGTTCGCGGCGTGGAGTTGAACATCTCCTGCCCCAACGTCAAGGAAGGCGGCATCGCCTTCGGCGTTGACCCCGATCAGGCGGCGCGGATCACCCGCGCGGTGAAGGCCCGCTGCGGCAAGAACATCCTGATCGTCAAGTTGTCACCGAACGTCACGGACATTACCGTCATCGCGCGCGCTACCGTGGAGGCGGGGGCCGACGCGTTGAGCATGATCAACACCTTCACGGCCATGGCGATAGACGTGGAGACGCGGCGGCCGCTACTGGCCAACGGGACGGGGGGGCTGTCCGGCCCGGCGATACATCCGGTTGCGGTGCACATGGTGCATCAGGTCTACGCGAAGGTGGCCCGGCCGGCCGGCGTGCCGATCATCGCGATGGGGGGCATCCAGCACTGGCGCGACGCGGTGGAGTTCCTGTTGGCAGGAGCCACCGGCTTGGCCGTCGGCACGGCCTTGTTTGCCGACCCGGGCTGCCTGCTGGCCATCCGCGAGGGGATCGCCGACTACCTGCGGCGTCACGGGAACACCCGCGTCGATGAGATTGTCGGGACGTTAGTGTCAGAGTGATCCGGCCCCACCCCGCCCGAGTCGGCCGAGCCAATAAAGTCCCATTTTGCCCCCGCAAGATTCTTGTTTTCGGGTCCCCCCGGGCGTATAATTCCTGTAGTCGCGGGGCGAACCGCACGCCCCCACGCCGACAACCTGCCACGGGTCTTGCCCAGAGAAGGAGAAGCAACATGCGAGCTTTCAATCTCATTGTGTGTGCAGCGACGGTGTTCGTTCTGGTACCCGACGCGGTGGGGGCCAAACCGGCCCCACGGGCGGCGGATCTGGCCAAGAAGGTGATCCCCAAGGTCGCCTTCAACGGTGTCTCGCTGGCCGAGTCGCTTGAGACTCTCGGCAAGGCCACCGGGGCCCGGATCGAGGTCGACTGGGGGACCTTGAGGATCGCGGGGGTGACCCGCCGGTCCCGGGTAAAGGCCAGCGGCGAGAAGCTCACTTTGGCTAAGGCGCTCGACTTGACCGTTGCATCCCTTCGCGGCGGCACCGAGCCGATCAGTTGGTTCATCCACGATAACACGTTCATCATTACCACTCAGGCGAACCTGTTGAGCGTGCGAATCGGCTTGGCCAGGCCCAGCAGAGCCGCCCGCAGCCCCAGGCGAACGGCCCCCGTCAAACGGGCAGCGGCCAAGCCACTTCGGGCGCGAAGGATCGGCAAAGTGCAGTTCGAGGCGGCGCGCCTGGACGGGGCGCTGGCGTTCTTCCGGGATGCCGCCAACGTCAATATGGTGGTGAATTGGCAGGCGCTGGCCGCGACGGGAGTCTACAAACACACCCCGGTGACGATCAAGCTGACCAACATCGAGCTGACCCGGGCGCTGGATCTGGTGCTGGACCTGGTGAACGTCGATAAAGACCAGTACTCCAGCGTCTACTGGGATTGGGACGACGGGGTCCTCAAGATCACCACCGGTACCGTGTTGGATGCGGAGATGCTCACCCGGGTCTATGCGGTGGCGGACCTGCTGCACGTGGTACCGAACTTCTCGGCACCCTCGATCGCCATGCACGGCTCGCGGACGGACACCGAAGCCACCGGCGGCGGCGGGACCGGGCTGCAGCCGGACGGCAAGGATCCTTTCTCGGACAGCCCGGCCACGGCCGATCCGAGCCCCGCCGAGCAGAAGGCGAAACTGAGGGAGAACCTTATCAAGGCGATCCAGGCCTCCAGCGGTTTGGAACTCTGGGCTGACGGGGGCGGCAAGGGCACCATACGGATCCTGGGCAACAAGATGATCGTCACGCAGAGCCGGTTGGGCTTCAAACTGATGGGCGGCTCCCAGCGTCGCCGTTGATCCGGCCCAGCGGCACCGTCAGAACATCAAGGCTTCGTCGCCCAGCCCCTTGGCCGCGCGGTAGGCGTGCAGCATGAAGCTGTAGGGGGTACGTATCATCTCGGCCTCGGTCAGGCCGAGGTCTGCTATGGCCGCGGCGATCGCTTCAGCGGAGGGGCCTTCGATCTCCATGAACAGGCCTAAGGCGGGGAGTTCGTCCAGTTCCACCCGGCAATCGCCGAGGTCCCAACTCTCCCGGCGTTTCTGAAACGTCATGGTATTGACCAGGCCCAGCGCGGTTAGCACAGCGGCAGGCCCTTCGGCAGCGTCGGCGCGGAACTCGAACTCCTCTCGCACCTTCAGTTTCGATGCCCCTTTCCGCTGGGGCCCCTTGAAGGTGACGGTGACCCGCGGGGCGTCGGTGGCCCGTTGCGGCGCATCGGGCACGGGGTAGGGCTCGGCCAGGCGAAGGCGAAGCCCCTGGTCTCCCAGCCGTAACGACGCGTCGGGCCAGTCGAAGAAACGATTGGTCTCCAGTGCCGCCCCCAGGCAGGTTGCTCCGCACCGGCGAAGCGCCTGGCGGACCTCCTCGTGGTCGGCCAGGCGGATCTTGGCCTCGATTTCCAGCGCCATCACACTCGTCCTTCTGCCGTTCGGTTATGCCGCCGGGCACTGTAGCCGTTTCCGCCTGCCGCGGCAAGGCGGCGCGGCGTGGGCTCAGGGTTCCTCACGCCGCGTGGACGAGTTCCGCAGGGCCCTGTGGACCGGTCGGTACAGCAATCGCAGTGGCGGGAACAGCCACAGGGAGATCCCCTGGTAGGCTCCCGTGGCCATCTGCCGAGCGACGGCCCCGACGGGCGTGGAGCCGGGGTCGGGCATACGGATAAGCCAGAGGATCCCCAGGGCGCGGAAGACGCCCCCCAACAGGAACGTCACGTGGTAGTTGACGTAGATGAAGGGCCCCAGTTCCCACCGCATCCCGGCCGTGGCCTGCGCGATCCATCCGCCGGCCAGTCCGCCCAGCGTACCAGCCACCGCCTGCGCGACCGACACGGCCGCGACATAGGTGCTTCGCCCGGCCGTGTCGGAGAAGCTCATGTACATGCCCATCCGGGCGGTGAGGAACCCGCTCCAGACAATGCCGCCCCAGAAGACCACGACGGCCACCAGGTAAGGCATCTCCTGGGGCACCAGCAACCATCCCCATACCGAGAAGACCATGCCGCCCATGGCCAGCATCATGACCGGCCGACGGCCCCAGCGGTCGATGGCACGCCCCCATGCCTTCACCGAAACCATGCCGCCCAGAGGGCTGGCGATAGTCATCACGAGCATGCATTGGAGGTTACTAAGTCCGAACTGTCTTTGGCATTGCCGCCAGAAGAACGGCATAGCCATCGCCACGCCGAACGTCAGCGTCGCCATGCTGCCGGCGAAGCGAACGAACCGACGGTTCCGCATCGGTCCCCGGAGCACCTCCAGCAGGCGCGTGGGTCTGGCCGGCCGGTTGCGGATCTCCCGCACGCGGCGGAACAGCAGCACATCGATGGTGCCGGCCACGCCGGCGATGGCGAGAATCACCAATAGCACCCAGGCCAATACGGGCACATCCGGGGCGTGGACCTGTCCATTCCGCAGCCCCTCGCGCAGGCTGAGAGGAATGGCCTGATCCAACGCCACCCCGACCGCCACCGCCGCCAGCAGTTGGATCAGCACCGTGTAGTACTGCCGGCGGGCCAGGTACCGCCCGCGGATCCGCGAGGGGATCAGGTCGGCCATCCAAGTCATCCAGCCGGGGGCGCCGAAGTTACTGAGCATCCAGGAGGTGAAGATCAGTGCCAGGGCGCTCCAGGCGATAACTGCCCGTGTGGCCTCGGTGTTCGGCAGGATCAACAGCAGCACCGGCAGCGTCGCCACCACGATCCACAACAGGCGACTCATCGTAGTGGATTGCAGGAATTGGATCTTCCGCAGCCCCGTCCGCTCGACGAGGTAGCTGGCGGGCAACTGGGCCAGTGTGGCCGCGAAGATCAGCGCCGAAAACACCCCCCACTGGAACTCCGTGAACCCGGCCAGGTAGCCGAAGTTCAGCATCGTCGCTCCGCCGATGCCTACCATCCAGATAATGCCGAACATCCACGCGGCCGTCACGGTACGCAGGGAGCGGCGCAGGTTGCCGCCCCGGACGCTCAACGCCGGCAACACCTCGTACGATTTCGATCGCCACGACATCGGATCGCTCTTCCTGCCGCGACCCGCACCAAGGGCCGTCGGGTCAACGCATTCTGCTGTCGGCCATCGCGGATGTACAGCGCTACCGGGAAAGTTTTCCGCTCTTTTTCTCGCGTCGTACCGGAACTCGGGCGGCCGGGGCGGCGCTTGGGGAGACTTGCCATCTGCCCGCAATCGGGTATGGTCAGTGCCATGAGCGAGACCCCGGCCCAGCTCGAGCTCTACCGGATTGACCTACCCATGCGGGCGTTCGAGCATGCCACCGCCACGAGGAAGGTCGCCGAGTCGATCGTCGTCCGCCTGCGGACCGACCGTGGGCGGACGGGCTGGGGCGAGTCGCTGCCTCGCCCGTACGTGACCGGAGAGACCCTCGAGTCGGTTCGGTCGGACCTGGAGGAGATCCTCTGGCCCCGGCTTCGCGGCTGCGGCGATCCGGCTCGGGCCGTGGCGGATCTGCCGTGTCGCCACGAGGGCCGGGTCGTGGCCGCCGCTCGCTGCGCCTTGGAGCTGGCGGCCGTGGGGGCCCTGGGAATCCCCTGGTGGCAGGGTCCGGGGGCCGCGGAAACCGAGCCGCCCCCTCCCCGGCGCGATCGCCCCGCGGTCACGGGCGTGCTCGGCTCGGCCGATCCGAAGAAGACCGCACGAAAGCTCCGCCTGATGCGCTGGTACGGCCTGCGAAGCTACAAGTTGAAACTCGGCTTCGGCCACAGCACGGATCGGGCGAACCTCGCCGCGGTCACGGGCCAACTGGCCCGGGGGCTGGCCGCGGGCAAGTACGATCTGCGGGTGGATGTCAACGGCGCCTGGGCGACCGGCGACGTGCCTCACCGAGTGGCGGAACTGGCCGCTTGTGGCGTCTGTGCCGTCGAACAGCCGTGTGCGGCCACCGCCGCGGAACTGGCCGAACTGGCCCTCCAGTGCGAGTTGCCGTTGATCGCCGACGAATCGCTTATCACCCACGCCGATGCCGAGGCCCTGCTGGCGGCCGAGGGGAAGGTCTGGCTGAACGTTCGGATCGCCAAGAACGGGGGCTTGGCCCCGGCCCTTCGCCTGGCCCGGCTGGCCCGGCGGAGCGGCGTGCCGTACGTGTCAGGCTGCATGGTCGGCGAAAGCGGGATCCTCTCGGCCGCCCAGCGGGCCCTGCTGGGCGTCGCACCGGCGCCGCGCATGGTCGAGGGCAACTACGGTCGGTTCCTGCTGAAAGATGACCTGACGGCCAAGTCGCCCCGCTTCGGCTACGGTGGCCGGCTGAAAGTTGCAGACCGGTTTGCCCCGCTCGTGTGTGAGCGCAAGCTGCGTCGCTATGGTCGGCTACTGACCACGTTGACGTAAGCGATGCTCGAACGGGGTCGGCGCCGAGGCACGCCGCCCTCGCGCAAATGGCGGGCGATCCGTGGGCGGCAATGGTGTAAACTACAGACAACCGTGGTGGGAGGCCGTGAGATGACCAGGCTGGCGGCAATACTGTCGACGACTACCTTGGCGGTCGTGCTGGCCGCGGCTGGAGGCCCCGGCGAGAAGCCGCGGCGGGACCCGCTCGACGAGTTGTTGGACCGGGTCCCCGTGACCACCGCCCCGGCCACCCGCCGGGCGCGCACGCGGCCGAAGAATCCCTTCGCCGGCGCCATGGCGGATAACTTCTCCCGCACCGATGCCCTGCCCGCCGCGGCCGTGCTGTCGGATGGGAAACTCCTGGCCGGCGGACTTTACACCACCCGGCGGAAGGACCTCGAGATCTGGCTTGCCGATCAGCGGCGGTGGCGGCACGTGCCGTTGATCTGCGTCCGCGGCATCCACGCGGTCGTCGTGAGCGAATCGATGGACCCGGAGTGGCGCTGGAAAGAGATGGGCAGCGACGAGAAGGTCTACACCGGCCGGAAGCGCCCGGTCCGGCGGCTCGAGTGGCGGCTGAATCTCATCGACGGCAGCAGCCTCCAGGGCGAGATCAAGGGCCAGCCGCTGTGGATCGAACGGGGACGGCGGCGAACGTTGTGGGTGCTCCACGCCCGCACCAAGGGCGAGTACGGCCAGACGCTGGCGGAGTTGGTATACCCGCGGCAGTTCGTCATCAGCCGGCGAGAGATGGACCGGGTCGGCAAGATCCTGGACACGGCCGACGGCAAGGCCACCCCGGGCGACGGCGGCAAGTAGACCGATCGGCCCGGTCGCGGCCGGCGCTTGCCGGCTCGTCCCGGCCGACGCGAGGGCTGAATGCTACTTCGTTTCTCACTGTACGGCTTCCTGAAGAACCAGCAGTACTACGACCCGTTCATCATCCTGGCTTTTCGGGAAAAGGGACTGTCCTTCGCGATGATCGGCGTGCTGATCGCCTTCCGGGAGATCTGCATCAACCTGCTGGAAATGCCCACCGGGGCGATCGCCGACGTCGTGGGCCGGCGGCGGTCGATGATCTTCTCCTTCGCCGCCTACATCGGGGCCTTCACCATTTTCGGCTTGGCCAAGCCGCTGTGGATGCTGTTTGCGGCGATGTTCGTGTTCAGCGTCGGCGAGGCCTTCCGCACCGGCACCCACAAGGCGATAATCTTCGATTGGCTCGCCCGCCAGGGACGCGAGGACGAGAAGATTCGCGTGTATGGTTTTACGCGGTCCTGGAGCAAGCTCGGCTCGGCCGCCAGCGTGGTGATCGCCGCGGCGCTGGTGTTCACCACCGGCAGGTACACCTCCATCTTCTTCTACAGCATCATCCCCTACGGGCTGAACATCATCAACTTCCTGACGTACCCGGCCTATCTGGACGGGCCACGGGCCGAGTCGGCCGACGTCAGGGGCGTGCTGCGGACGCTGCTGCGGGCGATCCGGAACAGCATACGTCACCGCCCGCTGCGGCGGCTGTTTGTCGAGTCGATGTGCTTCGAGGGGGCGTTCAAGATCGCCAAGGACTACCTCCAGCCGGTGATCAGGGTAACCGCCCTGTCGATCCCGCTGCTGCTGGGCCTGGCCGACCGCCAGCGGACGGCCCTGCTGGTCGGGGCGGTGTACTTCGTGCTGTACCTGCTCAGCAGCGCCGCGAGCCGCCACGCCGACGCCCTCACCCGCCGCGCGGGCTCGGCGCAACGGGGGGCCCGCTGGCTCTGGGGAATGGATCTGCTGGCCTTCGCCGTCCTGGCCGCCGGCTTCGCGATGCCGGGCGGCGCGCTGGCCGTGGCGGTCGTCGCCTTCATCACCTTGTCGGTGATCCAGAACTTCTGGCGCCCGATCCTCGTCGGCCGCGTGGCCGACCACGCCGACCCGGCCGAGGCCGCCACCGTGCTCAGCATCGAGTCTCAGGCCAAGTCGTTCTTCGTCGTCCTGTTCGCCCCCGCCCTCGGCCTGGCGGTGGACCTGATGCCCGCGTCGCTGCGTTTCCTCCCGGTCGGCCTCCTCGGCCTGGCCGTCGCGGCGATCATGCTGGCGACCACACGCCGCACACCCCCGGCCTCCCGGGACACGCATCTTACCGGCGCCGGCTGAGGGTGTTGCGATACGTCATATCCATCCGAAGGTCTGCGTTGACCTCATTCCTCCCCCGGCGGGCGGATGGCCATGTCGCCGTCGCAGGTCATTCGCATCTTGACCAGGGTGGACAGCCCGATGCTGGTGTCAAATTCGAAAGTGCCGTTTCCCTGAAACACCATGCTTCCTATTCTCGCCTCAGCGCCTCCTCCTCCACCCAATGCGCTCATGTCGAGCGGCTTGTCGCGTATAGACATCACCATCTTGAAAGCTACTTCGGCGATCTTCCCGCCCGGTGTTTCCCGGATGTCCCGGAGGCGGCAGTTAGCCTTTACTCCGAGTTCCCCCAATGCAGGGACGGATCCCACGTTGATCTTTCCTTCCCATGTGTCGCCGGGACCGACCGGCTCCGTCGGCAACAGCTTCCCCCAGTGCTTGGTCAGCATCTCATTGAGAAATGTCTGCATCTGCTTACGCAGGGCCCGGCTTTGCTGGGAGGGCACTCCGCTTGAACTGATGCGTTCCATAAGCAATTCGATGCCTTCGATTCGCTTGAATTTGCCGTTGGCGTCCACGGTCAGCGTGGCGCCCCATCCGATCATCGGGCGGAGAAGACGGGCGAGGTCCTCGCTCTGCCCGCCGCCGCCGCGACTGTCGAAGTGCTGCTTCACGGAGCCCGTGACGTTGGTCATTGCGATGCTCTCGCAGGTGAAGCGCATCTTCTGGTCGCCGCGGGCGTCCGGTTCGGTGATCACCACGCCACCGGACAGCTCCATGGCCATCTCAATCGGCACGGTGTCCCCCTCGGCCGTGATCCGCATGTTCATGTCCAACGCTTCGGTGAGTGTATACTCGCCGGGGGAGAACTTGGCCTTCAGCAGGATTTTGGGGCCTTCATAGCTGCTGACGAAATTGTCTTCGAGTTCTCCGCTGCCGGAATCGTCGGAAGAGGGCGCCGAGCAAGAGACGGCACAGCACGCCAATGCGCATAGCATCCAGGTAATTCTTAGCGGCATGAATAGCTCCTCTGCGGGGCACGTTCGAGATGATCTGTGCCCGCTGTAGACCCGAAACGCATCCGGCCACGGGGGGCCGCCCGGGGCCGTGAAATCACTACTCCTTGCGAAGGCTCCTGTTATGTTTGACGGTCAACTCCACCGAGGCGGTCATCTCCTGGCCGCCGACGTCCGGCAGGACCATCTCTCCGCGGCAGTCGATTACGACCTTGACGTGCGTGCTCACACCGAGCGCCATGTCGAAATCGGCTGTGCCTTTCACCTGCACGTCGAGGGTCTTGAAGGTGACGGTCATGGGGGCCGCCGCCGACGCAGGCAGGTCCGCCTTCCGCCCGTTGAACTGGGCCCGTGCGACGAAGGACAGCGCCGCCATCCGGCCGGTGGGGGTGTCGGTCAGCTCCTGCAGGGCACAGTCGGCGGTCAGCTTGAATGGGCCCAGCAGGGGGACCGACCTGAACTGAAGTTCACACGGCCACTTGTCTCCGGGCTTGACCGGATGCTCGGGGATCAACGCCGTCCAGTGGCGGGTCAGCAGTTGGCGAAGGAAGGCTTCCATGGCCGTTTGCAGCTTGCTGCGCATCTGCGGCGGGATACTGTGTTGATCCACGCGCGCCATCAGGGCATCGATCCCCTCGATGGCCTTGGCGTCCCCGGTCGAGTCGATCGTGACCGCCCCGGCCCACCCGATCAGCGGGCGGAGCAGCCGCGAGAGTTCCGGGTCCTGCTTGTCGGCCGAGGCGCTGTCGAAAGACAGTGTCCGGGTGTCAACGGTGACGCTTTGCTTGACGCCTTGGCACAGGAACGCCACGCGCTGATCGCCCCCGACGATCGGGTCGGCGATGTCCGTTCGCCCGGAGATTACCATCGACTCGATCATCCGGTGCGTCTGGCCCATCAGGGTGATTCTCTGGTCGGCCTGCGTTTCCTCGGCGAGTTGGTACGTCCCGGGGGGGAACTTGATCTTCAGCAGGATCTTCGGTGTGGTGTCGGCCGGCGCTGAGGTGGCCGAGTCGCCGCCGTTGCCGCCGTCGGGGCCGTCGGCGGCATCGCTCTGTGCGGCGGCGGGCCCCGGCGCGCTACAGCAGATCAGCAGACCCAGCAGACCCAGCAGCAACGCGACGTTCCGTAACATGGTGGGCCCTTTCAAGACATCGGTGCCGTCCCCGAACACTATACCCCCGGCGAGGCCCGACACAAGGCAAATCCGCCGTTCGAGCGGCCCCGGCCGGGCCGGCGTCACGTGCAGGCTATTGCCCGGCGGCGCGATCTTGGGCATGATCACGATCGTCCGGGCCGGCGCGACCGGCCGGCGGGCCGCGTTCTGGCGGGACCATGAAAGACCGATCGAAACTGACCACCGAGAAGCCCAACCCCCGCAGCCGGGATATCGACCGGCGGACGGCGCTGGAGATCGTGGATATTATCAACGCCGAGGACGCGCGCGTCGCCGAGGCGGTGCGCCGCCAGCGCCGGCCGATCGCCGAGGCGGTGGAGCTTATCACGATGGCGTTCCGGCGCCGCGGTCGGCTGTTCTACGTCGGCGCCGGCACGAGCGGCCGGTTGGGGGTGCTGGACGCTTCCGAATGCCCCCCGACCTTCGGCACGCGCCCTTCGCAGGTGCAGGGCATCATCGCCGGCGGCCGGAGGGCCCTCGTGCGATCGGCCGAGGGGGCCGAGGACCACGCCGCCGACGGCGCCGAGGCGATCGAGAAGCGAGGCGTGCGTGACAACGACGTCGTCGTCGGTATCGCCGCCTGCGGGTTGACGCCGTTCGTCCGCGGGGCCGTCAAGCGGGCGCGAGCGGTGGGGGCGGGCACCGTCTTTATCACCTGCGCGCCCGAGACAGCCAAGGGCATCACCGCCGACGTGGTGATCGTCCCGCGTGTGGGGCCGGAGCTGGTGACCGGCTCGACGCGGATGAAGGCCGGCACGGCCACCAAGTTGGTGCTCAACACGCTGACCACCGCGGCGATGATCCGGCGGGGGAAGGTTTACGGCAACTTGATGGTGGACCTGAAAGCCACCAACGCCAAGCTCCGCGAGCGAGCCGAGCGAATCATCATGACCGTCACCGGTGTCCGCCGGCCCCAGGCCAGGTCGCTGCTGGCCGCGGCCCGCGGAGAAACCAAGACGGCGATCGTCATGCACGTCCGTCGCCTCGACGCCCCCCCCGCCCGAAAGCTGCTGGCCGAGGCCGACGGATCACTCCGCGCCGTCATCGGGTAGGGCGATCGCCTCCTCCGCGGGCGGCATGGTGTGCACCGTCAGGCCTGTCAGGTCTTTCCGACCGGTCGGCAGCACGATACTGAACAGATAGCCCACGCCCACGCACACGCCCAAGCCGATGGTGGCATAGTGGATGAAGTGGATGTTGGTGTACGCCTGGGTGGCGTACAACACACCTGTGCTGGCGCCGGCACCCACCAGCGCCCCGGCGCCGGTGGCTCGCCGAGTGAAGATCCCGAGAATGAACATTCCCGCCAGACCGCCCCCGAGGAACCCCAGGATCGTGAAGAACGCGTCCAGGGCATCGAACTGTTGTTCGGCTAGAACGCACGCCAGCGCGGTGGCGACCACGCCAGTGACCAGCGTAACGCCCTTGGCGATACGAAGGTAGTGCCGCTCGGTGGCGACGGCCCTCAGTCGGCGGTAGAAATCGGTGGTGACCGTGGCGGCCACGGCGTTCATGCCGTTATCAAGCGACGACATCGCGGCGGCGAAGATGCCCGCCACCACCAGGCCCGACAGGCCCGGAGGCATCTGCTGCATGATAAACCACGGCAGAATCGCATCCTTTTTCAGCTCCGCGGGCAACTGACCCGGCTGGGCTTGGTAGAAGACGAACAGGGCCGTACCCAGGAAGAAGAACAGGAACCCCGTCGGGATCCCCAACAGGGCGCTGGTCCAGGCGGCTCGCTTGGCTGACCGCTCGTCTGGTGTGACCAGGTACCGCTGCACGACGGCTTGGTCGGCGGTGTTGGGCATCACCGCGGCGCATAGACTTCCCAGGATCATGGCCCATACGGCCCCGACGGTGTAGTCCCACCTCCATGTGAAGGTGTGGAACTTGCCCTGGGCTCGGCCGGCGGCGATGATCCCGCCTATCCCGCCATCGACACGCCCGGCAATCATGCACAGCGTAACGATCGCCCCGCCGGCCAGCACCACCACCTGGAGCACGTCCGTCCAGATGACCGCCTCGATGCCGCCGAGGAACGTGTAGGCGGTGGCCAGGACGCCCATCACCAGGATGCAGGCGTACAGGTTCAATCCGGTGACTGTGGCCAAGGCGATCGCCGGCAGATACAGCAGAATCGTCATTCGCAAAAACTGGAAGACAATGTAGTAGGCGCTGGCCAGCCAGCGGACGCCCACGCTGAAGCGCTGTTCCAGGTACTGGTAGGCCGTTCTCACCCTCAGCCGGCGGTAGAACGGGATGTAGTAGGCCGTCACGACAGGGATGAGGGCCACGGGGACGATGTAGGTCAAGATCATCACCCAGTCGGTCTTGAAGGCCTTGCCGGGCACGGCCATGTAGGTCATCGCGCTGAGTCCGCCGCCGAAGATGCTCAGTCCGGCGGCCCACCAGGGGATGCGACGGCCGGCGAGGAAGTAGTCGTCGGTGCTCTTCTCGCGGCGGCTGAAGTAAGCTCCCACCGCCACCAGCGCGAGCAGGTACCCGGCCAGTACGACGTAGTTGATCGCGCCGAAGCTCCTGCCGGCCGCCACCGACGACTCCCCCGCGTCGGCCAAGGCCGGCCCGGCGGACAGCAGCAGGCAAACCCCGATTCGAAACGCCATCCTCACGCGCGGCTTCCTTTCCAGCGACTGTGGATCCGTTCCCGCCCACGGAACCTACCCGCTGCCGGCCCGCCGGGCAAGCCACTACCTTCCCGAGTGTTCCTCCCGAGGCCAGGGGGGACATCGCGGCGGTAGGGGGTTTCGCAAGCCGCTTCGATAGGGTAATCAGATGGCTGGCGCCGGCCGGACCTTCGTGGCCCGGGGGGGCGCCGCGCGGCGTTTTTCGGCAGGGCCACAATGCGACCGTGGTCAGGCAGGGCCCTGCCGGCAGGACCAGTAGTGGACCGGCACACGCAGGAGAACCCATGTACACCGACGATTCGACAGCTTTGACCATGTGGTACGCCCAACCCGCCGAGCAGTGGACCGACGCGTTGCCCCTCGGCAACGGGCGACTCGGCGCGATGATCTTCGGCACCGTGCCGGCCGAGCGGATCCAACTGAACGAGGAGACGGTCTGGACCGGCGGGCCGTACGACGCCACCCGCCCAGGCGGGCCGGAGGCCTTGCCGGAAATCCGCCGGCTCGTCTTCGCCGGTAAGTACATGGAGGCGCACAATCTCTTCGGACGGACGATGCTGGGCGATCCGGTCCATCAGCAGAAGTACCAGCCCGTGGGCAACCTGCTGCTGACGATTCCCGGCCATGAAGAGGTGGCCGACTACCGCCGGCAGCTCGACCTGGCCACCGCGACGGCCAAGGTGACCTACCGCGTCGGCAGCGTGGTCTACACGCGGGAAGCCTTCGTCAGCCCCGTCGACCAGGTGGTCGTCGTCCGCCTCTCGGCCGACGCGCCGGGGGCGGTGTCGCTGTCGGCCGAGCTGAGCGGCGGCGAGGACGGGCAGGTGCACGAGGACGAAACCTACGACGTCAGCGTCGCCGGGTCCGACGAGCTGGTGCTCACCGGCCGCACGGCCAGCTATCATGGGATCGAGGGGAAGGTCCGCTACGAGGCCCGAGTGAAGGTCGTCGCCGAGGGCGGGGCGGTCTCGGCCGACGGGGGCAAGCTCACCGTCGAGAGCGCCGACGCGGTAGTGCTGCTGATCGGCATGGGCAGCAACTTCGTCAACTACCATGACCTCTCGGCCGACCCGGCCGAACGCGTGCGGACCGCTCTGGACGGCGTGAAAGGCAAGTCGTACCGGCAGATCTACAACGACCACGTGGCCGAGCACCAGCGGCTGTTCGGGCGAGTCGTGCTGGAGCTGGCGGCGACCGCGGCCTCGGCCAAGCCCACCGACGAGCGGCTGGTGGCCTACGGCAGCGGGCGGGACCCGCAGTTGGCCGCCCTGCTGTACCAGTTCGGGCGGTACCTGCTGCTGTGCAGCAGCCGGCCGGGCGGCCAGCCGGCGAACCTGCAAGGCATCTGGAACGGCTCGATGAAGCCGGCCTGGGACAGCAAGTTCACCTCGAACATCAACCTGGAGATGAACTACTGGCCGGCCGAGGCGGGCAACCTGCCCGAGTGCGTCGAGCCGCTGATCGAGATGGTCAAGGGCCTGGCCGAAACCGGCCGCCGCGTGGCCAAAACCCACTATGGCGCCGGCGGTTGGGTGTTCCACCAGAATACCGACCAGTGGCTCTCGGCGGCTCCCATGGGCGGGGCCACCTGGGGCACCCTCTCCACGGCTGGGGCGTGGCTGTGCACGCACCTGTGGGAGCACTACCTCTACAGCGGCGATAAGGACTTCCTCGCCGAGGTCTACCCGCTGCTGAAAGGCTCGGCGGAGTTCTTCCTCGACACGCTTATCGAGCATCCCGAGCGCGGCTGCCTGGTGACCTGCCCAGCCACCTCGCCGGAGAACTTCCCGGCGTATCCGGGTAACGGGCGGTACAAGGATAAGGTCCGCAAGTTCTACCTGCCGGGCACGACCATCTGCGCCGGGCCGACGATGGACATGCAAATCCTCCGCGACCTGTTCGGCGCCTGCATCGCCGCGGCGGAGGTGCTCGAGACCGACGACGACCTGCGACAACGATGGGGCGAAACGCGCGATCGCCTGGCGCCGATGCAGGTCGGCAGGCGGGGCAACCTGCAGGAGTGGCTGGGCGACTGGGAAGACCTGGAGAACCAGCACCGCCACGTGTCGCACCTGTACGGCGCGTACCCCAGCGATCAGATCACCCCCGAGGCGACGGCCGAACTTGCCGAAGCGGTGAAGGTGTCACTCAACGAGCGCGGCGACGGAACGACGGGTTTCTCGATGACCTGGAAGGCGGCCGTCTGGGCCCGGCTGGGCAACGGCGAACGGGCCCATCGCTGCCTTACCAACCACATCAACGAGCGCGTCTGGCCGAACGGGTTCTCCACGTGCGCCAACGCCCCACAGGTGGACGGCACCTTCGGCGCCACCGCCGCCACGGCCGAGATGTTGCTGCAGTCGCACGGTGGGGAGATTCGCCTGCTGCCGGCGATTCCGGCGGCGTGGGGCGACGGGCGGTTCAGCGGCCTGCGGGCGCGCGGCGGTGTGAACGTGGCCCTGGTGTGGCGCGACGGGCTGGCCTGCGACGCGTCGCTGCACGCCACCGCCGACGGCCGACACCGGCTCCGCCCGCCGGCGGGGCAGCGGGTCAAGGCGATCACCTGCGGCGGCGAGACGATCGCGGCGACGATCGGCGACGACGGTGTGGCCGAGCTGGACGTCAGCGCGGGGCGCACCTACGACGTGGCCTTCGAAGCGGCCGCCGAGGCAACCGATGTCTGGGTCAAGCCGGTCATCCGCGGCACCAATGAGCCGGACGGCCTGCCGTTCCAGACCGATTTTCCCCCCGCCGAGTTCGCCGCCCGCCGAGCGAAGGTCTTCGACGTGATCGGCCCCGACGCCATCGCCGTGCTGCAGGGCGAAGAGCCCACCGGCGCGTCGGACCCGTTCCGCCAGAACAACGACTTCTACTACCTCTGCGGCATCGCGGAACCCCGACTGCACCTGCTGCTCAACGGCGCCGACCGCACGACCACGCTGTACCTCGCCCGCCGGGGCGGCAAGTCGGGCCAGGGCCCCGGGCTGGCCGTCGAGGACGGGCGGCTGATCCGCAAGATGACCGGCATCGACGCGGTGCGCGAGACCGGTGAGCTGATGAGGGACCTGAGGCGGGTGAAGGTGGCCTATGTGCCCCATATCCCGGCCGGGGCGCGGATGGTCACCCGCTGGTCGCGGCGCGGCGCCGGGGGCGCTTACACCACCGATCCGTGGGACGGCCGGCTGCCGCGATACCAGCAGTTCATGGCCCTGATCCAGGCACGATTTCCGGGTATAACCGTCCGCGACCTGACGCCGACCACCGACGCCTTGCGCAACATCAAGAGCCCCCTGGAGACCGATATGTGTCGCCAGGCGGGGCACCTGTCGGCCTTGGCGTTGATCGAGTCGATGCGGGCCACCCGGCCGGGGATGATCGAGTGGCACCTCGGTGCGATCTCCCAGTTCGTCTACGTCTCCCACGGCGCCAGCGGCGAAGGCTATGGCACCATCGCCGCCAGCGGCAAGAACACCTGGTACGGCCACTACGGCGACAACAACTGCCCCATGCTCGATGGCGACTGGGTGCTGATGGACACCGCTCCCGACGTGGGCTGCTACACCAGCGACATCGGCCGCATGTGGCCGATCAACGGCAAGTACTCCGAATGGCAGCGCCAGCTCTACGGGTACGTCGTCGAGTACCACAAGGCGATTCTGAAGCGAATCAAGCCCGGCGCCACCGCGCCGGCCATCCAGGCCGAGACGGCCGAGGAAATGCTGGAGCTCGCCGAGACATGGCCGTTCTCGTCGAACCTCTTCCGGCGGTGCGCCCGGAGGATGACCGAGTTCAAGGGCCACCTCTCCCACGGCGTGGGCATGGCCGTCCACGACGTCGGCCGGTATCGCGATGCCCCGCTGGCCCCGGGGGTGGTTTTCTCCATCGACCCGCAGATGCGGGTGCCCGAGGACAAGCTCTACATCCGCGTCGAGGACACCGTCGTCGTCACCGAGGACGGCATGGAGAACTTCACCGCCGCCGCCCCGCTGGAAATGGACGACGTCGAGGCCCTCATGCGTGAAGACAGCCGATTTCCCGAGTATCTCGATCTGTAGCGCGCCGACCGCCCGCGGCGGGTCGGCGGCTCGCCGCGGACGGCGCGTTCCACTCCGGAAATTCAGTGGTTCGGACATTTCTTCCGGCAAGTAAGTCCCAGTTGAATCCCCGGTTATCGCCGGTGATCCCGCCGAGTGGGGTGAAGACCGTATGTCCGGCACGTGATGCGTCGGCCGATAGGACGCATCAGGCGCATCGTGCGAGTCATTCTCGCCACGAGCGTAAAGGTGCCGGGCTGATCTAGCATGAACTTTTCCCCGGCACTTTTTTTTTGCGCTGATCCCGGCCGGCTCCGGCCGCAGCGCTCACCAATCCCGCAGCACGTCTATCGCTTTTGCGGCTTGCCGTTCTCGCCGTTGGCGTTAGGCTATCGGCCATGGCAGGCGATCCGCTCAATCCGCGCGTCGATCCCCACCGAGGCCGTTTCCTCATCGGCTGCGCCGTCGCGGCCGCCGTGACGCTGCTGCTGGGCCTTCTGCTGCGGGTGGACTGGCTGACCGATTGGGACAGCTACGACTACACCGTTCAAGCGGTCCGGGGGCGAAGCAGCGACCTGCTGCTGGGGCGGTGGTGGTTCATCTTCTTCATGCGGACGGCGTGGTGGGTCGGTCATGGTCTCTTCGGCCTGTCGGAACTGAATGCCTTCCGGGCGATGCAGTGGGCGAACCTCGCGGCGATGTGCCTGGCGGTGGTGGGACTGATGGCATGGACCCGTCGCCTGACCGGCCACACGGCCGTGTCTCTGTTGGCCGGGGGGATGGTGGTCCTCAGCCCACTTGCAGCCCTTTACGCCACGGCCGTGATGACCGAGCCGATCGCCCTGGCGGCGTTGGTCTGGGCGCTATACGCCTGGCAACGAGCCGGCAGCGGCGGGTCGGAGCGGCCCCGTGGGGCGGGCGCCGCGTGGGCGCTGCTGGCGGGCGGGGTGTTCGGCGTGGCCGTCGACGTCCGCGAGCCCGCCGTGCTGCTGGCCGCCTGGCCGGTGCTGGCGTGCATCGTCTACCGGCAACCCGGCCGGTGGCGTCGCCTGGCCCTGGCGGTGGCGGCCATGGCCGTCACGCTGGGGGTGGGCATGGCCATGGCGGCGGCGTGGCGGGTCGAAGGGGGGCGAGGCTACCTGGCCAACATCGTCCACTGGACTGAACTGATGGCCGAGGAACGGCAGCGGTACCCGATCACGTACCCCTTCAACGGCGTGCTCGTCATCGCCTACCTCGGCTTGGCCGTGCCGGCCGCGGTGCTCGTGCTGGCGGCGGCGGGCGCTTGGGCCGGCGGGAGGTGGCGACGCCGCCACGGCGCCGAGGCGAAAGCCCGGCCCGCCTCGCCGATCGGCCTGGCCCCCGCCGCGTGGGCGGCCGTGGCGGCGGTCCCCTATGCCGTCAGCTTGCTGGTGAACCACGACCTGAGCATCAACTTCCGCTTCGCGCTTCCGCTGGGGTGGATGCTCACTCCGCTGGCTGCATGTCTGCTGGGGCGGTGGCTGGGCCTGCCGAAGGGGCGGTGGCGCGATCGTCCCGTTCGCCGCCGTCTGGCGGCTGTGGCCTTGAGTGGGGCGCTGCTGGCGGTGGGGGGTGGGCTCCCGTTGGGGGCGTTCATCTTCCGCGATGCACGGGAGAAGCGGGCCTTGTGCAATGCGATGCTGCACCTGCCGGACCGATCCGTCGTGGCGGCCGGCAAGGGCACGCCGGTGGCCGCCTACCTGGTCAACATGGACATCTGCCCGGACTTCGAGATCATCTGGACCGGGTGGGACTTCCCCCACGAGACGCTCAACGACGTGGTCGCCGAGGCGCTCGCCGCCGGTCGGCCGGTGTACGTCAATGCCGATCCGGAGCACTGGGAGCGGGCGTTGGACGAGCCGCTCGAATGGCGAGCCATCCAGAAGCTGCTTGCGGCCTACCCCCCGGCCGAGGCCGACCCCGCCACGGCGCCGCTGGTGCCCCTGGCGGCTCCGACGACCCGGCCGGCCACGGGGGCCGGCGGCCCCGGCGAGTAGGCCCGGCCGCGCGGGGCGGTGCTCCGGCCAGTCGGGCTCAAGCGGGGAGCGGCGACCTGTCGATGTCATTTCAGGATTCCGGGCATGCCGCCCCCTCGCGCCCGCTCGGCCAAGCGTGACGGGGACGATGACAGACTACCGTGCCGAACGAGGGCCGTTCGATGGACAGGTGGGCGACAACCTTCAGGCCAATCCGGCCCGCACGCACCGCCGGCTGGACCGGGCCGATGCTGATGGCCGCGCTGGCGGCCGTGCTGATGGTCCCCGCGGCCGGATGTGAGCGATTCAGCCGGGCCGAGCAGGACGAAGACCCGAACGCCCCGGCGGGGCAGTCGAGTGAGGGGGTGGCCGCCCGCTGCCGATCCCGCCTGGCGGTGATCGAAGTCACTTGGGAAGAGGCGTCGTCGGTGCTGGGCAGGTGGAGCCCCCGCGGGCGAGTCGGCGTGGGCGTCATCATCGCCGCCGACGGGCACCACGCCTTGGTGTGCACCAATCGCCGTCTCGTGGACCCGCGATACCGACGGGGAGGATTGGTTCGCACGCGAAGGTCTGCCTTCCGGGTCTCCACTCCGCAGGGGAAGATTGCCAAGCCCTTCGCGGACGGCCGACTGGTGGCGGTCTACATGAACGGGGAAGATTTGGCGCTGGTGCGCGTGCCATGGTCGGGTGAATCGTTCGCGCTTCCATTGGCTGGCGACGACGCCCTGGCCGCGGGCGCGGCCGTGGCGGTCTACGGCGTGCCGGCCGGGGCGACCTTCACCTACAGCCCAGGAAAGATCGTCGCACCGCCGGCCGGCACACGGCAGGGCGAGCGGACGTTCCAGGTGAACGTGGGTGGCAGGCCGATCGGCGACACGGGCGTTGTGTTCGGTTGTCGAGACGGCAGCTTCGCCGGCCTGGTGACCCCTGCCCGGGCGTTACGCGGAGCCGATACGCTGCTGACGGTCACCGGTGCCGGGCAACTCCGTGACGGCGACCGCTGGAAATACCTCCTCGATGGGGAACTGAGCCGCAGCCTGCTCAAGAGCCTCAAGTAGCCATCGCCTTCAGCCGGGCCCGTCGGCACCGCCCCCATCGGCCGACGAGCCGTCACAGCGCGTCCCTCCCTGGGCCTTACGCCGCTTGGCCTGCTCGATCATCTGCCGCATGTAGGAGCGTTCGGTCGGCAGATGTGCCGCGTCCCAGACAGCCATCACTTGGTGGGTCAACTGGGCGTTGAATCGCTTCAACTGAGCCAGGGCGGCCGCGTCGGTCGAGCCGGTGGGGGCGTGAAGTATGGCGTCGTGGGCGTCCACGCTGAAGATGAACATTCGCTTGCCCGGCGGGCGGCTCAGGCGGATCTTCATGTACGGGTACCGTCGATTGCCCACTCGCAGGGCAAAGGACCGCACGTGGGGCAGCGGCGCATCGGGAGGGTCGCGAACCACGACGTCCCGCATCAGCCAGGCGACGGGGTCCACGTCGTCGGGTGGCAGGAAGTCTTCGACCACCTGCGCCGGCGGGGCCGACCCGTAGGCCTGCTGTAGATAGTCTCCAATGGCCAGTCGCAACGCCGACGCGTCAGGCAACTGGGGCTCCGACTCATCCATTCTGGCTCCCGGACGAGAATTTATGGCTCAAAAGCGGTTACTACGTTATACTACACACTGGAGAGGGCGATACCAAGGGCGGCGCGCTGGCAGGTCGCCCAGGTGACGAAGCGGACTTCGAAGACGGGCGTAGGTTTTTCGGAGGCGAGCCCCCCCCCCCCCCCCCCCAAGGCGGGGGGG
>SDBU01001142.1_pt1 | contig 38795 bp, 20 predicted proteins | sample 2277071 | NCBI WGS metagenome assembly SDBU01 (sample SAMN10397929, study PRJNA504765) | marine sediment metagenome | isolation source: marine sediment core GS08_GC12, 126 cmbsf | place: Arctic Ocean: Gakkel Ridge, Loki's castle | collected 2008 | reverse complement strand
GTTGACTGGAACGGCAGCGAACTGATAACCTTCACGGCCACCGATCCCGGTCTTTTGACCGACTTCGATGCCGCCGCCTTCACCGTAACACCGGTGAACGACGCGCCCGTATTGGCGTTCATCGGACCACAGAGCACAACCGAGAATGTAAACCTGAACTTCGCGGCATCGGCTACCGATATCGAAGGGACCATTCCCTCGCTGTCGGCTGAAGGTCTGCCTACCGGTGCTTCGTTTGTCGACAACACCGACGGTACCGGCGTGTTTAACTGGACGCCGGACTTCACCCAGGGCGGAAGCTACGACGTACTATTCATCGCCTCCGACGGCGCCCTGGCTGACTCTGAACTGGTTACCATAACGGTCGACGAAGTCGGCAACCAAACGCCGGTCCTTGCCGCCATCGGTCCGCAGACGACCGACGAGAACGTCAACCTGAACATCGCGCTCAGCGCCACCGACGCCGAGGGGATACCCGCCCTGTCGGCCGCACCGCTCCCATCCGGCGCCACCGTGACCGATAACGGTGATGGAACCGGCAGCTTCAATTGGACGCCCGATTTCTTCCAGGCCGGTCTGTACACCATTACGTTCTTCGCCGAGGACGGCGTTGCGGCCGACTCCGAGGTCGTGAGCATCACCGTCAACAACGTGAACCGGACACCGATAGCGAATGCCGGCGTCGACCAGATCGCCGTGCCGGCCAACAGTCCGGTGACCCTCGACGGCAGCGGCTCCAGCGATCCCGATCTGGAGTCGATCAACTACAACTGGACACAGATCAGCGGTCCGGCGGTGACGCTTTCCAGCAATACGGAGGCGATGCCTACATTTACCCCAGGCATCCCGGACGACTATCTGTTCGAACTGATCGTCGACGACAACGATCTGTTCTCGACGCCGGACACTGTCACCATCAATGTGGTCAACGGCGCCCCGCCGGTGGCTGTCAGCGATCTGGCGATCCAGATTGCAGGTGAGAGCATCCAACTGGATTGGTCGCCAATCGGCACCGACACTACCGGCTTTGTTATCAGCGTGGACCGCTACGTGATCTCGCGCGGTACGCGTGCTTATTTCGCGCCGACCCCGTCCGACTCAATCGGCGCCACCGATGATCTGACAACTACGTTCACCGACAATGACCTCGGCGCGGACGTCGTGGGCGATACTCTCAACCAGTACTTCTATGTCGTGGAAGTGATCGACATCTATGGCAACCGCTCAGCCGTCTCCAACCGCGTCGGTGAGTATGATTACCAGTTGGTGACGACGGCCACAACCGATTACAACCTGGTCGGAATCCCGTTCGCCAACAGCGGCATCGTCGATGCCGACGGTTTGATCGCAGCCATAGGAAGCAGTAACGTCCTGACGGTGAATAACTTTATCGCCGCCTCGCAGAGCTTCGAGGCGCGCTTTGCCGCCGGTTTCGGGACCAACTTCGTGATCTCAGTTGGTGGTATCTATCAAGTCAACGCCGCAACCGACGCGATCTTCAGCGTGGCGGGATCGATTCCCGATTCCGGCACGATCTCATACAGCTTACTGACTACCCCGACGACCGATTTCAACTTCCTGATGATTCCTTTCGAACTTGAGGACAGCTTCTCGGTCGCTCAGGATCTGCTTAATTCGATACCGGGAGTGCTGAACACTCTCAACAATTTTGTCGCCGGTTCCCAGAGCTACCAGTCGCGCTTCGCGGCCGGCTTTGGGACGAATTTCCCGGTCAATGCCGGTAAACCATATCAGGGTAATGCCGCCATGGACGGTGTCTTCCCGGGACCATAGGGAGGTGGTTATGAACGTGAGAAAAAGTGACGTTACAATAGATGGAGGTTTGGTGGTGAAGAACAAGAAAACAGATCGCAGGTCACTCTGCCTGTATGCGCTGGTGTTGGTGACGGTGGCAACTCTACCACTGTCGGCTTTCGCCCAGGGTTCCATTTTTGGGACGGTGCAGAATACCGATCTGTCGACACCGGCCAATGGCGATATTAGTTTCTTCGGTTTCCTGGATGATACCGACGAAGAAATCAGAGTTGAATCATCGACCGGCGCAGGCTATGATGCCGGTAACTGGTTCGATGATTTTCAGAACTACCTGACCGAAGCGCCCGGGAACCCATACGATTACTATTTCTACAACATTGCTATCGACGAGGGCTTCCACCTGGCCAAGCTGATTCCGAACAACTCCTTCCAGCAGGAAGATATCCAGCTTGGGTCCGTCGCCTGGCCGTTTAAGCCGACCGGTCTGTCCGGAACGGTAGTATCAAGCAGCGCCGTGGTGATCGGGTGGAACGCCGCGCCCGGTATGACCTATCATATCTACCGTCGTGTTGCCACCTCCAGCGGATCGTTTTTCCGCATCGACGATCCGTCCGGTTCGCTGAGCAACGTCGGAGTGTCGGACAGCTTCTACGTCGATGGTACCGTTGACGGCGTGAGCTCTTACGACTACCTGATCATCGCCGAAGACGCCTCCGGCAATTACTCGCAGCACTCGGATATCGTCACCGTCAACTCTTCGGTCTTGGACGCTCCAGTGGTAACCAGCATCGTACCTGACAGCGGGTCGATGCAAGGTGGCACGCCTGTGAGCGTTTATGGTTCCGGATTCGACATGACCGGAGCTGGTGCGCTTGTGGGAGCGGCTTCGCTCACCGGTGTTACTGTTATCTCGCCTTTTGAGATCACCGGCACCACTCAGGCCGGAGCAGCCGGTCCAGTCGATGTATCCGTAATCAACCTGGCTTCAGGGTTGGTGTCGAATGTACTGGTCGGCGGCTACAATTACATTCTGAATTCACCACCGGTGCTGGCACCGATAGGTCCGCAGTCCGGCCCCGAAGGTGCGTTGCTAACCTTTACGGTGATAGCCACCGACGCCGACGGCGGCTTCCCGGTCATGACCAGCTCCACTCTGCCTAACGGAGCAACCTATGCTGACAACGGCGACGGCACCGGGACCTTTGACTGGACACCAACTTTCACCGATTCCGGGACCCATAACGTAACGTTCTTTGCCACCGATGACGTAGAACCCAGCCTGGTTGACTCCGAACAGGTGGTCATCACCGTCAACGAGGCCGGCAACCAGCCGCCGGTACTGGCACCCATCGGTCCTCAATTGATTGCCGAAGGGGCCAACTTGAACTTCCTTGTGACCGCTAGCGACCCGGACGGCACCTTCCCGGCCCTGTCGACTTCGACCTTGCCGACCGGCGCAACTTTCGCCGACAGCGGTAACGGCAGCGGTGTCTTTGACTGGACGCCTGACTTCACCCAGGATGGAGTCTACAATGTCACGTTCTATGCCGATGACGGCATGGCGCCCCCAGACTCGGAAGTCGTAACGATCACCGTTTCGGATGCCGGCAATCAAACACCCTCCCTGAACGGCATCGGCCCGCAATCGGTTACGGAGGGGTTGAATCTCAACTTCTTGGTGACCGCGACCGATCCCGATCCACAGATCCCGGCCCTGTCGACTTCGACCTTGCCGACCGGCGCAACTTTCGCCGACAGCGGTAACGGCAGCGGCGTCTTCGACTGGACGCCTGACTATACCCAGGCCGGTGTCTACAACGTGACTTTCTACGCCGATGACGGCGCTTTGATCGATAGTGAACAAGTGGAGATTACCGTCATCGAGTCAGGCAACCACGCCGCGATACTCGATTCCATCGGCGACAAACTCGGATTCGAGGGATCGCTACTGGTCTTCCCGATCACGGCCAGCGACTCCGACGGAACCAGCCCGGTGCTGTCGACCTCAACGCTGCCGACGGGCGCGACCTTTACCGACAACCTTGACGGCAGCGGTCTGTTCCAGTGGACGCCGGACTACCTGCAATCCGGAATCTATAACGTCACTTTCTACGCCGATGACGGCGTGGCGGCGGCGGACAGCGAGGCGATCGTCATCACCATCTCCGAATCCGGCGATCAGCCGCCGATAATAGATCCGATCCCCGATACTGCCGTCTATGAGGGAGACACGCTGATTATGGTCATCACGGCCAGTGATCCGGAAGGCGGATTCGTATCGATAGCGGCCAACACCACGATGGAGCACGTTAGCTTTGTCGACAGCGGCAACGGTGTGGCCGTGCTTACCTACTGGCCTGACTTTTTCGACGCGGGTGTGGACACCGTGCGCATCTTCGCCACCGAAGTCGCCCCGCCCTACATGGCCAGCTTGGCCACTTTCGTGATTACGACGCTTGAGGGCAACCAGGCGCCTTCATTTGAGCCGGCCGGACCGTTCAGCGTCGAGATCGGCGACTCACTGACGTTCGTCATCACAGCCACCGACCCCACCGACCCCGACACTACTCACTCGTTGTATTTGACCACCCTTGGTCTGCCGACCAATGCCACCTTTGTCGACTACGGCAACGACACCGGCCGCTTCATATTCCATCCTGACATCGGTCAGGAAGGTTCCGACACGGTGACTTTCGTGGCCGTCGACCAGGGCACGCCGCAGTTGAGCACGACGATGGACATTGAGATAACAACAGTCGGCACCAATATCCCGCCGGTACTCGACTCTATCGGATCACAGACCATTTTGGAAGGCGAGACGCTGGTGATCAATGTGACGGCCAGCGATCCGGATGGCGGTCTGCCACCGATATTGTCGGTCGATACCTTGCATGAAAACGCCGGCTTCATCGACAACCTCGACGGTACGGGTACTTACACCTTCAACCCCAGCTTCCTCCAGGCCGGACTGTATGCGGTCACTTTCTTCGCCGATGACGGTATGGACATCACCGAGGAACTAGTCCTGATTCAGGTACAGGAAGCCGGCAATCAGGTGCCGGTGTTCGATCCTATTCCATCCTTTACGATAACCGAGGGATTGATCCTGACCGACAGCCTGACGGCACAGGATCCGGAATTAGAACCGATCACTTACAGCGTGGATACGCTGACCGTTCCGGACAACTTTACCTTTGTCGACTCAGGCAATGGCGTTGCCTGGTTTACCTTCGCACCGGACTTCCGTCAGGCGGGCCTCTACGACGTCACTATATTCGCCCATGACGGCATCGACTCAAATCAGGCTACCCTCACCATCAATGTGACCGAGGCCGGCAACCAGCCACCGGAACTCTCACCGCTTTCCGATACCACGGTGGAAGAACTCAACACCGTCTCGTTCCCGGTGCCCGCAACCGACATCGACGGCCCGCCGCCGATAATGACCAGCTCGACCCTTCCGGGCAGCGCCACCTTTGACGATCTCGACGATGACGGCATCTACACATTCGAGTGGGTTACCACCTACGACGATTCCGGCTCCTACAATATCATGTTCTACGCCACTGACGCCGACTTCCCCAGCGATGTTGATTCGGCCGAGGTGATCATCACGGTGATCGACGTCAACCGTGCGCCCCAGCTTTTGATCCCGTTCGGCCAGCCGGATTCGGTCATGGAGCTCGACACCTTGCAGTTCACCGTTTGGGCTAGGGATTTTGATGGCTCACGGCCGGACATTCAGCCCGATTTTGACGGTACCGGCGGCATGTTGCCCAATATGACCTTCGATATAACCTGGGACGATACACTCGAGGTCCAGGTCGGTCTGCTGACGTTTGTGCCGGGCTACAGTCAGGGTGACGACAACCCGACTAGGTACTACCTGAAGTTCCACGCCATTGACGAGTTCGATCCTGACCTGAGAGACTCCACGGGCACTCGGACAATCAAGGTGTACGATCGCAACCAGCCGCCGAGCATCAATTTCACCGACAGTCTCTGGCCGTTCAGCATCACTGAAGGCCAGACTATCACCCTGAACGCTTGGGCTGTAGATGATCGCGATATCCCGACGCTGGTGGTTGAGAATCTGCCCGACAGTAACTACACCCTCGATCAACCCTCGAGTGACATAGCCACTTTCTCATTCACACCAGACTTCACCCAGGCCGGACAGTACTTCCTGTCCTTTATCGCTACCGATAACGACATGGCCGCTGACACCCAGATCATAGAGATCAACGTAGGAGAAGCCGGCAACCAGCCACCGGTCTGGTCGATAACGCTGCCTGATACTATCGATGTGTTCGTTACTTTCCCGTGGATTCAGGCGCTGACCGCCACCGATCCCGAAGCCACGCCGGTAACGCTGGAGGCGACACCGGTGATTGCCAACGCTTCCTGGGATACAACCGGCGGCGTGGGTACATACTACTTTGCACCCGACTTCAACCAGGTCGGCGAGGTTTTCCAAGTCTCGTTTATCGCCACCGATGGCACCGGTCTGGCCGACACCATGATCACTAATCTCAATGTTGTTAGCATGCTTAGAGGCGATATTGACGGCAACAATAAGTATACCTTGAATGATGTTGTGCTGTTAGCCGGCTACATATTCAGAGGCGGCGAGGCGCCCGATCCCATGGACGTCGGCGACGCGGATATGAGTGGCGCGGTCGATGTCGCCGACATCGTCTACATGATTAACTTCCTCTATCACGCGGGGCCACGACCGCCGCAATAATTGCGCCGAACCCGCCTCCAGCAATTCGACAAAAAGCCGCTCTCTGAGCGGCTTTTTGCCTGGAACACTAATAACCTCTCCGGGAGCCGACAAATACATTTTTTGCCCTTTTACAGTGCGAAAACGCTTGACATCTCTCACGTTAACCATTATCTATAGTGTGGTCTTCGTAGGTGAAAAACGACCAGTGACTTTTTGGTCTTACGTTTTGTCGCTTGGTAACAGCGATTTTTCACGAAGCATCCATGCTAAGGTAGCCGCGTGCGGCTGTCTTTTCATATGTTAGCTTGGGGATAACCCAAGCTTGAATAGGCTTGTTGAGAGTTTACTTAAACATCTTGAGCTTTAGGACGATCAAACCGGAAACCGCAAGAGGTCACTGCTAGGGCCTGTCTGTCTGGTTTCGGGAAAGGAGGTGTCTCGCAGACATAAGTAATCGTTGCGATTGCTTGGCATTTGGAACTGATGCTCGGGAGATTCGTCGGTTGGTTCTGATAATTGATGCCGATTCGCTCCGAGTTGGTTTTGAAGGCAGAAATAAGTTGGGAACTTTTCATCTCTCGAAAGGAGCAAATGAATGACAAGGAGAATTTCAACAATCGTGGTTCTCTCCTTACTGGCGGTCGTTTTTGTGGCGATGGCGGCTCATGCTGTCAATTCGCCCGATAAAATACCGCGAGTGGTCAACCCGCTGCTGTTAGAAAAGGCGTTCAACTATGGGGCGCTTCCGTACGCGAATGAGAACTATACCGGCCCGTTCGATGCCAACGCTTCCCCACCGCCGGGTGAGCATGTATCGCTGGGTAGGGCTTCGTCATCCGCCGACCCGTGGAAGGGCGCTTGGATTGGCGATACCTGGTACGATATGCAGCACAACTGCCGTATGACTCGTATGGTCGACTGGGGCAACGATGACCGCGGAGAAGGCTTCATGGTTCACTTTCTGTGGATGAGGCTAGCGAGTTCAGTTCTAGAAAACCGTCACTACGCCTACAACATTTATTTTGCCGGCGGCGAGTCGCACGGTCAATTCCTTGACGCGCAAGTGATACAGGAATCAGGTGACTACGCTGGTTATGTCTCTTTGGATGTAACCGATGACGGCCGCGGCGTTCTCAGTGGCCATAACAACCAAGGTTCTGGCTACTCGCCTCACACTTACTGGGATTTACTCCCCGGTGTCGCCAATTTCATTTTCTCAAACAGCCGGGTACCGGACACCGTCATGTTGGCCGGCACCGTTGACAGGGAAGCCATCTGGCCGGCAATGCGTTACCAGGAGCATCCTACCGATCCGAACCAGAATGTCCTGCACCTCTTCACCCAAAAGACCTCGCCGACCGGTCAAATCACCGCGGAGCCCATTATCTACTTCCGCAAGGTTGGTTTCGACACTTCAGGCGTATGGGATTATCCCCCCTATATCGTCGACACGGTTGATGTTCTTGCCCAGGATGTGTCCTGTGCCAACACCGGTTCAGGTAAGGTGGCTCTGGTCTGGTCCGTCAACATTCCGGAACCAGGTGAACAGGCCTCTAGCCACGGCTATTGGAGTTGGACTCAGTGGAATAATGACATCTGGTATCAGATCTCGAACAATTATGGCGCCAGTTGGGAGCCTCGTGTCAACCTGACTCAGAATGTCGAAGGCGAGGAGGGATACCGTGCTTACGGTGATCTACAGTCTCTGATAACCGAAGACAATGACCTGCACATAGTGTGGCATAGCCGCATCTGGCCGGCTGATGCCGAGGAGGGCGGTGCTGTCCTTCGATGGCAAACCCGTATGTTCCACTGGGGCGAGAATGTAACCTGCGGTAGGCGTACCATTGTCAACCTTGACTGGGATTCGGAGGATTGTTACCCCCCGGTCTGGAACATCACCGCTGGCAAGATGAGCATCAGTGAGTGCAACGGCAAACTGTATTGTATCTGGACCCAGTACAACGACGTTCCCTTCGGACTTGACGGTGACTGCCACGCCCGTGCTGTTACTCTGCCCGTAGGTGCGGCCAATGGTGAACTTTACCTGAGCGTTTCTGACGACTATGGTCTGACTTGGGATACTCGTCGTAACCTGACCAACACTCACACCCCGCTCTGCGATCCTGATCCTATGGAACCGGGTGGCCCGTGCCGCAGTGAGAACTATGCGTCCATGAACCGCCACGGCACCGACTTGACGGGCAATATGGTCCAAGCTGTTGTGATTGATCCGTCCGGAGGGTATACTGGTGATTATTTCCTCGATGTTCAGTACATCGGCGATGAAGATCCCGGTACTCCCTTACAGGAACTTGATAATACTACCTGGCAGAATAATTCCGTGATGTGGTTCCGTCTGGCCTGTGTCGAGCCGATTACAACCTCCAGCTTTACTCCGAGTTGGACGAAAATCGACTTCCCGGAGCACGCCAAGCATGGTGAAGATTACAACAAGGAGTGGACCATCGAAAACGGTGGTAACGCTCTGACGACCTTCACCCTCGCACTGACCGAAGATCCCGGCCCGTACAGTGGCTGGCTGACAGTGTCGGCGGAGTTACAGGGTAGTATCGAAGTCCCCTACGGTTGCGACAACACGATTACTGGTACTGTTACAATCAACGGTGACCTGGCTATCAACGATCCCGGTACGATCGTACACCTGTCCGGTAACATGACTGCAACCGGTAACATGACACCGGCCACGGTCGTGATACCGATCGACTTCTGGGTAGTTGACACCCTCATTCCGCCGGTGTATGATACTATCACCACCGGTTGCTTTAAGCTGGTGGTGGGCAACAGCGGTAACTGGGGTAACATGGCCGGCAGCAGCAACCCCGGCGGCCATGTCAACCTGGATTTCTTCGACTACGGCGACTGTGACGATCTGGAAGGCCTCGAGGACACTATCCCCGGCAACTCCAATAACTATGTATTCGACGCCTCACCGATCATCTGCTGGACCGACGTGAATGACACGGTCCGGTGTAACTGGTCGTTCTTCGGATCGTACGTGGACGACGATGCCTTCTTCCCCTGGTCTCACATTCCGGTGGTGAATATGGTTGATTTCGAACTGTATCAGTCGGAGTTCGTGACGCGTGATACTGGTATTCTCTTCAAGAAGCTGTGGATCGCTCCCTACAATCAAGGTCCCCCAGATCAAGGCTGCAATTTCATCATTCAGGTGCTGAAGGTAATGCGCCATCCGCTTGCGAACGGCGATGAAATATTTGACAACCTGACCATCGGTGAAGGAATCGACTGGGATATCCCGAGTGATTCGGGTTCCCGCAACCTCTCTGGTTTCGAATATGACCACCGGCTGATTTGGCAGCAGGGTCAGGATTATGAGCCGGACGCCGCCCAGTGTCAGCGGAACGAGAACCGTTACGGCGGTATTGCGTTGCTTGACATCGTGGAAATCGAAGGCAACGACACCTTGACGTTCACAGACGGTGAGGTGGCTGAGCAATACGGTGTCTTTACCGAGGATAACGACACGTGGGTCTATCCGAACGAGGGCTTCGTTCCTGAAGAGATGCTTACCAATATGACCGACTACGAAGGTTATAACAAAGAGACCGACTCGTTAGACAATGACCTGCACTCGGTGATGACCTTCCGGAGCAACTACACGCTGACTCCGACCGGGAAGCTCATCATCTTCAAGTGCTTGATTACCTGTCGCATAGATTATGCTACATTCATCGCTAACGTCGAAGCCTGTCAAGCATGGTATCTAGACCACTTGGTGCCAAAGGTGACAGGTGCATGCTGCTTATACGATGGGAGTTGTGTTGTCATAAGCGAACAGGCTTGTACGGATGCGGGCGGCACGTACAATGGCGACGACACAGACTGTGAATCGGTTGAGTGCGCAGGTGCCTGCTGCTACTACGATGGGAGCTGCGTTAACACGAGCGAACAGGCTTGTATTGATGAGGGCGGCACGTTCAATGGCCTCGGCACAGACTGTGCAACGACTGATTGCTCAGGTGCCTGCTGCGTAGGCGTAGAAGGCGAAGACTGTGTTATCTTGAGCGCAGCGGCTTGTGCTGTTGCTGAAGGCACGTACAAGGGCGGCGGCGTATCCTGTGATCCGAATCCGTGCCTCGGCTGCTGCATGCCGCCGATACGCGGTAACGTCAACTACGGTGGCGATGATGCCATCGACATCTCCGATCTGATTTATTTGGTTGACTACATGTTCAGCGGTGGCTCGGAGCCGCAATGCTTCGAGGAAGCCGATATGAACGGCGACGGCGGGATCGACATCTCCGATCTCATTTATTTGGTTGACTACATGTTCAGCGGTGGTGCGCTACCTCACGATTGTCCGTAACTGTGCTGATCTGATTGGATTGTTAGAATCCTACAGATAAACCTTCGGCCATCCCCGTCATCTACGGGGATGGCCTTCTTTTTTGCTTGGATAAACGGCGTTATATGCTATATTCAAGAGTGTGTTCTCGTCGATAGACCGCCCGGGCGGATGTCTGTGCCGATTGCCCTCCCTCACGAATGTCAGCGGCAGAAAACCGCCCTCACCGCATATTTGAGATGGTTTTGTTGACTCTCAATACGGTTTGGATGACCCCGAAGCTGACTCGGTGACTGTCTCACAAACTGCTGCTGGTCTCGGTGTTAACTTTTCGGGCCGACCGGACGTTAGTAGTATTAAACGGAAGTTAGTAAACAGTTCTATAGACTCTTGGAAGTAGGTTAGAAGATGACAGAAAGATGGTCACGCGTGCTGATCGGTCCGCTCATGGTAGTGGCGGTGTTGATGGCCGTGCCGGCAGATGGGCATGGTCGCGTTTATTCAAGCGGTGAAAAACCACAACCGTACATTATCGAGGGGAAGGTCACCGTCGTCTTTGAAGATGATGCGGACCTGAGCAGACTGCATCGAGGGTTCGGCCGGGTCAATTTCGGCTTGGGCAGTCTGGATCCGATTCTGGAACAGTTATCAATCACTGAAGCTACCGAGATTTTTCCCGGATCAGGGCCGCGACAGCTCAACTCCGGCTTGCCGGACTACACACGGTTCTATGAGTTATCATTTCCGGAAACCACTCCGGTCGGCGAGGTAATCGACGCGCTTCTGCAGAACCCAAACATACGGACGGCCGAGCCGGTCTGGGCCATGCCGTTGGCGATCACACCCGATGATCCGCAGTTCAACGACCAGTGGCACATGAGCTCCCTGGATGTTAACGTCAGAGCCGCCTGGGACCACGAGACCGGCTCAGACTCCGTCATTGTCGCCGATGTCGACTCCGGCGTGAATTACAACCACTCCGACCTGAGAGGCAATATCTGGGTCAATCCGGGTGAGGATATGGACGGCGACGGAGAAGTCTACGATATTGATGATCTCAACGGCATTGACGACGATGGCAACGGCACAGTCGACGATCTTATCGGCTATGACTTTCTCACCGGCATCAGCAACCCAGACCCGCTGGAGGACAACGGCACCCCGGACCCGGACCCGATGGATCGCAGCGGACACGGCACTCATGTCGGTGGGATAATGGCGGCCTGTACCAATAACGGTATCAATGTCACCGGTATGGCGGGCGGCTGGTTCGGCGGCAACCGCGCCTATCGCGGCGTGCGCATCATGTGCCTTCGTGTGGGCGCTGTTGACGCACAGGGGCAGGGCTGGGTCCAGACCAACAATTGCGGCACGGCCATACAGTACGCCGCCCGCAACGGCGCCAAAGTCGTCAACTGCAGTTGGGGATCTTCCGGAACATCGACAATGATCGCCGCCATGCAGCTATGTGACTCAGCCGGCGTAACGGTCTGTCATGCGGCCGGCAATGACAACGCAGATGAGTCGGATTGGCTGGACTGGGATGCGTACACCAATGTCCTGTCGGTGGCCTCAGTGGAATCCAACGACTGCAAAACCGGTTTTTCAAACTATGGCGCCTGGATCGATGTCAGCGCTTACGGCAGCAATATCCTGTCCACTTCCTCCACTATTCACGCTGTGCCGACCACGGACACGTGGAGCGGTACTTCGTTTGCGGCACCGATGGTGGCCGGACTGGCGGCCTTGATACGCTCGGCTATGCCGTCGCTGACCAAAGATCAGGTTGATTCGATCATCATTAGCACGGCTGACCATATTTACAGTTTGCCGTGTAATAGCGGTTACATCGGCAAACTCGGTTCCGGGCGAATCAACGCTGAAGCGGCCCTGGACGGCCTGGCCAGCGCTCGATTCACCTCTGATGTAACCGAAGGTCCGGCGCCCCTGACGGTGCACTTCACCGACCAGTCACCCTATTCACCGACCGCGTGGGATTGGGATTTCGGCACCGGTGACGGCTCCATTGACCAGGATCCGGTCTACGCTTTCCGTGATCCTGGAATCTATGATGTTTCGCTGATCGTGGACGACACCTGCTCTCTGGGTCCGGGTGAGGAACACCTAACCAACTACATTTGGGTGACGGCCGACACCGTTGAGATGGCCCATGTGGTGGCTCCGAGCGGGAGCCAGGTGGTAATACCGGTGTACTTGCACAACACCGTCCAGATCAAGGAGATTCAGTTTACGTTCTATATGGAGAACACGCTGGGCATTACTTACGATTCGTTCTCGGTGGCCGGGCTGCGCACCGAGTATTTCGACGATGTGGATCTCAATGCCTTGGTGCCCAACAAGAAGTACGGCATTTTGATGAAACCGGATCCGGCCGGCGGCGGTAGTAATTACCTGGTTCCTGATACCGGAGCCATTCTGAATCTGTATTTTGACGTACCGGAGACGGCACCGGGCGGCGAAATCCTGGTGATCGATACGATCACGGCAGGCGGCAAGCGGCCCCGCTACGAAGCTCTCTGGGGTGAACTGGTACCGGTGTTCATCGCCGGTGCTATCGAGATCCAGAACTGTATTCGCGGTGATGTCGACTGCTCCGGCGAGATCGATATCGCCGACCTCGTCTACCTGGTTGGATATATGTTCGACGATGGACCGCCCCCGGATCCATACGAGGCGGGTAATATCGATGGAATCGGCGAGATCGACATCGCCGACCTCGTCTACCTGGTTGGATATATGTTCGACGATGGACCGCCGCCCCCCCCGTAAAACCTCGCTTTGTGACCATCATAGGGCGGGCCTGAGGCCCGCCCTTTCTCGTAACCGAATATTTGTGCGGCAACTTGTATTTTTATTGACTACCTCAGGTCGATTTCATATCATACGGGTGGTTGGATTTTGCATATTAGGAAAAAATACGAGATTTTGGCTCGTGCGGCCAGGAGGTGATTGGATAAAGAAACTGTTAAGTTCGTGTTAATATTATGTAAGTGAAACTATTATGAATAACAAAAGTCTTTGTTTGGAGGATAGTAGATGAAAAACATCGCAATGTTTCTAGTCGTACTTGTGCTGTTGGGTGGTGGCTCGGTGATGGGTCAGACTGGCATAGTCTCTCTAGACAGCGTAGTTGGCCTCTGGAATGAGAATTCTCTTGATGCAACAGCCCCCGAAACCGCGTTCCTATTCAGGCTGGAAAACAATACGGGCGTCGTCATAACCGGCTTCACGACGGGTTTCCGCGTTTATTCGGAAGACGGGGCTACGTGGACTACCGCCCAGGAGGACACTTTGGCGGATCTCCAGCGGCTTTACACGTTTTTTGCCTTCGAGACAGAGATGATACCAACGGGCGATGGTGCTGACAGCACTGGTTTCAATGGTATCTCCTTTAGTGGCGGCGGCATGCCCGATGGTTATGACACCGTTGCAATAGCTGTGAGAATCGGTCCGTTGGATATTGCGGACCACGGGAAGACCATCTGTCTCGATTCCAGCTACTACCGACCGACCGGAGTATGGAAATGGGGGTCTGTGGGTGAGTTGGACTTCTTCCCTGAGTGGAGCGGCAGAGCATGCTTCACGGTAATTGATCCCAACGCTGCGCCAATCTTGGGAGCCAGTGTCAGTTCTGTGGAGTTTACTGTTGACGGCAGCCAACCTGAGGATCAAGCGTTTACGATTCTCTTGTCGGATGAATCAACCGATAAAACCGTAGACGTCTCCGGTGCGCTAGATACAAAAGCGGGAGGAGACCTCACCTTTACCCCTTCATCGGGGACCCACGGTACTGAGATCACGGTCTCACTTGACGCGACAGGACTGGCCATTGGCGACTACACGGGGACGATCACCCTAAGTTCCAGTGAAACGTTTAACTCCACATTTGAAATAGGCGTAGATGTGGGCGTGACCACCCCGCTGTCGGTGAGAAACCTGACTGATGAGGATGCTTTGCCCACCACCTTTGCTCTTAGCCAGAACTACCCTAACCCGTTTAACCCGAGTACCGAGATCGCTTTCGATCTGCCGACCAGAACTCACGTCACTCTGACCGTGTACAACGTGCTCGGACAGCAGGTCACCACCTTGGTGGACAAGCCTCTCGCGGCGGGGAGTTACGTCGCGGATTGGGATGGACTATCATCCGGCGGCGCCGCCGCGGCCAGCGGCATTTACTTCTACCGCATCCACACCGAGCAGTTCACCCAGACCAAGAAAATGGTGCTGCTCAAGTAGCTTCGCCCATACCTGAGAAATACGATAAGCCCCCAGCCAACTGGGGGCTTTTTCACAGGTGCCGATGGCTGTTCCTGACGTTCGAGTTCAACTCAAACGCGCCGTGTCGTCCATTTCGCAGGACCTTCCCCATTACTGGTTGAGGATTTCTGCTAATGTAAGTTGAATCAAGGAGTTCGTGTTTCCAGAAAGTGGAACGACATGTCATGCCGGACTTGATCCGGCATCCAGTGGCAAGCCACTTTTTCGCGCTACGCGCGTCATTCTACCACTGTCATTCCTGCGAAAGCAGGAATCCAGGCTTGCTTGCATAGGCTGGATACTGGTATCCGCCAGCATGACTGAGAAAGGAGAACTGGAAGTGGCTTCCATTGGGACGACACAAGGCTGCCCCCCAATGCGGTACTCCGTGCGCGGTGGACGTTTTCGTCTACCGCGTTCACCCCGAGAAGTTGTCGGCGCACGGGGACGTACGCCGACCACAAATACCGAATGTCGCTGTTCAAATCATAGATGTTTTGGGGAAAGTCCAAAAATGCATTTTGCATTGACTTATGAACTCTAACCGGTATTATAAGTAGTTAGACTAGTCTTGGGGTATTGAACCGAATCGCACAACAAGACGAGTTCCGTTGATGCACACAGACGGTAAGCCTCGAAGAAATAAATTCAACATGGAGCCTGATTTAGATGAAGCACCTATCCCTTGTGATCCTTCTGTCATTGGTGTCGTGGTCCTCCGGTGTGGCCTCCGATTTCGCCATCTCTCTCGATAGCGTGGCGGGCTTGTATGGGCCGACCTCTCTGAATACGAATCAGCAGCTAACCTTCTACCTTCGCCTGACGAACAACGGAACATACCCCATGAAGGGGATCACCAATGGATTTCAGGTGTACTCGCCGAATGGCGCCACCTGGGATACGACTGTAGGGGACAATGAGCTCGGGACTATTGGATCGAGCGACTTTGATCTGGTTTGGTCTGTGAACAAATTCGGTCTCACCGGCTCCGGGGCTGATACCCTGGGTTTTGGTGGCGCCACAATGTCGGCGACCGGCCTGCCCGCCAGCTTTGATGATACTGCATACACTATCAGTATTGGACCTATCAATTCTCTGGACCATGGCAAAACCATCTGTCTGGACTCAGCATATTATCCTCCTTCCGGACTTTGGCTATGGGACGGCGGCATGGTTGACAGCATGCTGATAGGTGATCGTTTGCCCACTTGGGATGGCCCTCACTGCTTTACTGTTTTGGACTCCAACGGGGCGCAATGTTTGATCCCGTCGCCGGGCGTAGTGACCCTCACAACTCAGGAGGGGGTTCAACCCACCAATAATGAGTCGCTGCAAATCGACGCCTTCGATACCGACAGCGCGCTCGATGTCTCCGTGGCCAATAACCAGGCCTGGCTTCAAGTCGAGCCGCAAGCGGGTGGTACGACACCATTGACGTTGACCGTCTCGGCCGACGTCGCCGGGCTGTCGGCTGGTCAGTATTTCGACACTATCACAGTAACGGCGGCCGGAGCGAGCAACTCCCCGCTGAGGGTCCCCTGTATTCTCAGAGTCAGACCAGTGCTGTCGGCCATGCCATACTGGGGGTTTTTCGTATATGCCAAGGACGGCAACCAGGCGCCTCCGGAAACACTGATCGTAACCGCGACCGACGGAGTCAGTACCATACCTTTCACTGCCACGCCCGACTCTGCCTGGGTAACCGTAATTCCATCCTCCGGGACCACGCCGGAGACGCTGACGGTTGTTTCGGATGGACGACTTCTCACGGCGGGCAAAGCTCATCAATCCTACGTGACTCTGACGCCCAGCGGTGATCAGACGTCAATCCAAGTACTTTACAAGGTTAACGTTGTTGAACCGGTCACAGTTGTCAGAGAAACTGAATACGACAATCTGCCGAAGACGGCCGCCCTTAGCCAGAACTACCCCAACCCGTTCAACCCAAGTACGGAGATAGCCTTTGATCTGCCGACCAGAACTCACGTCACTCTGACGGTTTACAACGTACTCGGACAGCAGGTCACCACCCTGGTGAACGAGGAACTCGCGGCGGGCAGCTATGTAGCCGATTGGGATGGACGATCATCCAGCGGCGCCACCGCGGCGAGCGGCATCTACTTCTACCGCCTCCACAGCGAACAGTTCTCACAGACCAAGAAAATGGTATTGCTCAAGTAGCTCCAATCGCTTGATTTAAACCCCGGCTCGCCCGGCGGTTTTTTCATTGAGCTTCTGACTGGGTGGCTGTTGAAAAAAGAGCCAGGTGAACGGCAGATGTCCACATCTGCCGTCGCCGAACCCACCCCTGCCTTCGGCCACCCCTCCCGAGCGGGGAACGAGAGAGACTCCGTACGTGGGCTGTGTGACCCGGATGTTCGGACTTGTTGAAAAACCCCAATTACGTTGTGTCGGGTCTTGGACACGCTGAAAGCGTGGTTGTGACCCGACACGTAATCACGTGCCTGACAAGAGCGGCAGGTCACATCCCGCTTGCAGCGGGACAAGACCCACCGTAACACGCTAAAGGGACTTTATGAACACTCCCTTCAGATTCGGCCACTCGCCCCGCTGAATCTGAAGATTCAGCGGGCACGAATTCGCCGTCCGGTCAAGCCGTCCGATCAGGTCGGGTCTCACGGCGTCGCAAGTGGGCATACGATGCCCACCGGAGAGCTAACTGTGTGATAATCAACAAGATACGAGATTTAGGTTGACTTTGAGGTGTGATTTTCGTAGTATAGTAGTCTATCTGAGACCGTAAGCGAGACGTAAGCTATTGGAAGACAAAGGGATATATGTTAGGCGTAATCGGTAACAAGTTCTCTATCGGCAAGGAGACATATCAACCGTTCTCGGTTGAGATGCATTACTTCAGAATCGACAAGCGGTACTGGTCCATCTGTTTCGAACGAATCAAGCGGGCCGGGTTTCGCATTATCGCGACGGCAGTGCCGTGGAATGTACATCAGGACGAAAGAAAACACCTCGATTTTTCGGGAGTTACTGATCCTTCCAAGGACTTGATTGTATTTCTCGAACTAGCTCGGGAATTCGGGTTCAAGGTGATTCTGCGACCCGGACCGATTGTACGTGGTCAACTGGAGAATGGTGGCCTGCCGAGATTCGTTTTCAGTGATCTCAAGGCCTTCGCGCGCGACGCCGCCGGATTGGAGCGGAAACTTCCTGACGATTGTGGCGTGGACGGTGGATACCTGCCGAGCTATCTGCACAAGACATATTTGTTCCATGTCAAAAGCTTCTTCAAGAACTTCATCGAGATAACCAAGAATTACGTCCACCCGCGAGGACCGATTTTCATGGTCGAACTGGACTACGAGACCTCCTTTGGTCGGCTTCTGGAGCCCGACAGTGCAGATTACAATCCCGAGGTGCTGGCCGAGCACTATGGACCTTTCCTGGAGAGCCTCTATGGCGACATCAAGAAGCTCAACGCGGCCTACCGCGAGAAAAACAGCAGTCTTGATTCGGTTGAACCTCCCCGCAAGTTCAACGATCTGGAGCCTAAGCAGTTTGTCAAAGTGATCGACTGGATGAAGTTCCGCCAGCACATTCTGACGACCTACCTGGAAATTCTCGAGGATATTTTCACTGCTTACACTGTCGAACCGCTGATCTTTCGTTCGCTCTATTTCCAACCGGGCAGCCTCCTGCCGGCATTCAATCTGATTCCTGAGGATCGTTCCCCTTTTCTCGGCACCAATGTTTTCCCGGGCGGTAGTTATTTCGATCTGACCGTGAAGGCTCGTTTTCTCCGCTCCGAATACGGATTTGCCTTCGCCACTTCGTTCACCTCCGGTTCGGAGGCGCAAGATCCGGAGCGCGAGGAACTAATAGCTCCGATCTCAGCTCATCGGCGACGCTTTTACCTTGCCGCCAGTCTGGCTGCCGGTTTCAAAGGGCTCAATCACTACATGTTTGTGGATCGGGATCACTGGCACGGTGCGCCTTTGCATAATGACGGTACCATATCCGATGGTTACAGTGTGATCAGGGATTGCAATACGGCCATAGCGGAAGTGGGATTGGAGGATATGGAGTCGGTCGAGCACGTGGCTGTTGTCGGCAACCGCCTCTACGACTGGATGAGGATGATTTCCGGTAAGAAGCTGTTCCCTTATGTCCCTCGGCTGCTGGACGACTCCACCGCCGGCTTCTGTCGCGATCTGATGCGTCTCAAAATCAACTTTGGTGTCCGTGAGAACCGTGAGTGGGAGACTCTTAAAGACTACCGGCTGGTGTTCATCCCATCGACGGAGGTAATGGCGAAAGAAGATCAGGAGGCTATCGTTGATCTGGTCAAGTCCGGTGTAACGGTGGTGATGTGTGGCCTGATGCCGCGCTATGACGATCAAATGCGAGACTGTAAGATCCTGGCCAACCATTTCCGCATCAAAACCACTGTCGACAACGGAATCGGTGCCGCCCAGTACAAGAATATATCTTTCCCGACCTACGTCTACGGTTCGATCCGCACCACCGACGATTCCAAGGTCAGGAAGTTGTGCAAGAACGGCACCAAGCTGGTCGGCGTATCCTCGTCACGCTTCAAGGGGAATCTGTATTTTTTCACCTTTGACATCGCTTCCGGGGGCAACCACTCCAAGCTCTCGTTCCTGGAAACAGTCTTGCAGGGTGAGGGGATCGTACCCTTCGTCTATTGCAGCGATCCTTCGGTTGATATCGCTTTTCAGATGGGGGAGAAGAAGGGTCTGATGTTTGTAGTTGCACCGCCGCCGGGTGATCTGTCCGACGGCATCGAGTGCGGCAGCAAAGAGATAATCGTGAAGGCCGACCTCAAAGCGATCGGATTCAAACCTCCCCGCGTCAAGCTCACCAACCTCTTTGATCGGGAAGAAGGTAAACCGATCCGAACCACCGCCAAAGAACTGAAGGACGGCATCGCGCTTCAGGTCAGTTTTCCCGACGGATACATTTTCCTCGTCGAAAGGCGGTGAGGGTCGACAGAGAGGGGTCATGCTTTCCAGAAAATCACGCGCAGCGGCATTTGTCTCGACATTTGTAACGATCCCGCTTCTGGTGCAACTATGCGGTTGTGCGGGGATCGAACTATCACGCTACTATGAACGGGGAATCGTGGTCACGGCGGCGCCTGTTGCCACGCACATGGGTGAGAAGATTTTCGCTGCGGGCGGGAATGCTTTCGATGTCGCCGTGGCGGTGGGCTTTGCCCTGGCCGTGGTTCATCCCGAGGCGGGCAATCTCGGTGGCGGTGGTTTCGCTCTGATCCGTGACGGTCACAGTGGGCTTGTAGAGGCGCTCGATTTTCGCGAAACCGCTCCGGCCGGGTCGTCTGAGAAGATGTATCTCGATGACGACGACCAGGTGCGCGCGGACGCTTCCACCATCGGTGCTCTGGCGGCGGGGGTTCCCGGTACGGTGGCCGGCCTGTACGAACTGTGGCAGAAACATGGCTCACTGCCCTGGGAACAGGTGGTGACACCGGCGGCGCAACTAGCCGATACCGGGTTCCTGGTAGACGATTACCTGGCTGCATCGATCGCCGAACATAGAGAAAGCCTGACCCAATTCGAATCCACCGCCGAATTGTTTCGGCCCGGGGGGAAAGCGCCGAGCGTTGGTGATCGTCTGGTGTTTTCGGACCTGGCGAGCACCCTGTACGCTATCGCTGGTGAAGGTCCGGACGGCTTCTATCAGGGAACGGTTGCGGACAAGATCGTAAGCTGCATGCAGGAGCATGGCGGGTTGATCAGTCACGAAGACCTGGAAGGCTACGAGTCGGTATGGCGGACACCGATCGCCTTCCGATTCGACTCGCTGACAATCTATTCGATGCCGCCGCCCAGCTCCGGAGGTATCTGCATCGGACAGATTCTGTCGCTGTTGCAGCCGTATGATTTCACCACCCTGTCGCCGCAGTCGGTCGAGTATATCCACTTATTTGCCGAGGCGGCCCGACTGTCGTTCGCTGATCGCTCCGAACATCTGGGCGATCCGGATTTCTACGATGTCCCCGCCGGACTTCTGGCGCCACACTACCTGGCCCACCGCGCCGACCTGATCGACCATGACCAGGCCACACCATCACAACAAGTAAGCCCCGGCTCCCCGATCTCCGGGGGGTCGGATCAGACGACGCACTATTCCATTTGCGACTCGGCCGGCAACATGGTCGCCATCACCTATACGCTAAACGCTGCTTACGGCTGCAAACTGGTTGTCCAGGGGGCCGGTTTTCTCCTGAATAACGAGATGGATGATTTCTCAATCAAGCCCGGCCATCCCAACCTGTACGGTCTGATCGGTGGGGAGGCCAACAAGATTGAGCCGGGAAAACGGATGCTTTCGTCGATGTCACCCACCCTGGTACTCAAAGATGGGCAACCGTTCATGGTGTTGGGCAGCCCCGGCGGTTCCAAAATCATCACCGTGGTGGCCCAGGCGATCGTGAACTTCACACGCTTTCACTTGAGTTTGTCCGAGACGGCCGCTGAGGCTCGGTTTCATCATCAGTGGTTGCCGGACTTACTTTATCTGGAGGAAGGACGGTTCGACATCAACACCATCCAGGGGCTGATTGCTCGCGGCCACAATATCAAAGAACGGAATGCGTACAGCGATTTGCAGGCGGTGTATATCACCGAGGATGGCCTAATGACGGGCACCTCGGACCCACGGGGGCGGGGGAGCGTCGGGGGGTTTTAGCCCCTTTGCAGCTACTCTTCGGGTGTCAACGGGGGTGGGTTTCCCGGTTGAGAAAGATCGGGTGCGGTGCTACCCTTTGAGCCATTTCGACGGTGGTTCTTGATACCGAGAATTATCGCGCCAGCGCCGACTATGCCGGCTGCCAGATAGAACAGCAGGCCAACTACCGGAAGGGCAAAGAAGCCGCTCATGAAGGCCAGACCGATCAGCAGTTGCCATTTGCCCAGTTGCCTGGGCTGTTTTTTGAAGATGCAGATGAGTCCATACCCGACCAGAAAGGCTGGAAGCAGTTTGCCCGCATAAAAGAGCACGCCTCCGGAGACAACGGCAAAACTGGTGATCGGCAACATCAGGGTGGAGAAGATCAGGAGCACGGCACCACCGGCGGCCTGTTCACCCGACGACATAACAAGCCCGACAACACTTAGAACAATCGCCACCAGCAACACCAGCACGCTCATAACCACCACCACCCCGGCCAGCAGACCGGTGGCGAGACTAACCATGAAACGTCGGTGCAATTGTACGAATGCCTCCTGAAGATAGGGACGGCAGAGCCAGATCAGTATCAGGCCAAAGAGAAAGGCAGCGAACAAACGCGAGAACCGCAAGACCGTGTTGGTCAACTCCTCGGCTTCCTCGTCGGCTGCGTCAACTTCATCTTTCGGTTCCAGACGAGTGACCTCTCCGAGCACTGTCACTCCGGCGGATTCCAGATCAAGTTCCTGGGCGCCCGAGTAGGTGAGATCGCCGCGAATAACAGCCGGAGCAACAATATCTATCGACTCTTCGGCCTCAAGCTCAACATCGCCATCGATCTGCCCGCTGATCTTGATCCGGTGTGCCTTGATTTTGACATTCCCCATCACGGTGCCGGCCAGATCGACACGAGAACCGTAGGCGTTGACGTCCTTACGGATAATAGCCGCTGGCCGCACTTTCAGGATGTTGCCCAGGAACAGAACTGAGCGCCCGACATATCCCTCGATCTCGGCCTCGTTGCAAAAAACGCGGATGGACCCATCAACGCGACCGGTGTGGGAGAACTCTCCGGCACCGATATTTCCCGACCCGGTGATTTCACCGGCACAAGTTACCGATCCGCCCGCCGCCAGTAGATCGCCGTCGATAGATCCATCAACTGTGACCTTCTCCCCGGCTGCGTACACGTCACCGTCTATTCGGTGTAAACTAGTCAGGTGGACGTGGTCACCTTTGAGGAAATTGGCGGCCTGGGCGGGCACGATCGCGGTCGCTGCACACAACAGTGCAGCTACCACAGCATATAAATACACTGGTAAACGACGGTTCATGATTTTGTCAACGCGGCGCATTACAAACAGTTTACGTTTTCACACGGCTCAGGTTGCCGCAATAAACTCAGCTAAGGGGACAAATGCCACCAAAAAATTTCGCGCCGCCCAAGACCGATCCGGAAGTGAATGACGGGACGGTGCGCCTCTCCATTCATGGTGGATTACCGGCGCCCCATCGTAATGGGCTTGTTGAAAAAGTCCCCCTTCCGGTCATTGCGAGCGACCGAAGACACTCGTGTCGTAGGGAGCGCGGCAATCTCTCTCTCGCTGTCTACCAACGAATTGAGATTGCCACAGCCGCCCTTAAGAGCCACTTGTGGCCGGCGGCTTCGCAATGAGGGCTTCTGGGGTTTATCAACAAGCCCGCTGGACGTCGGGTGGCCGTCTCAAACTTGTTTGGGGCGGGCTACAATAAGATGAGTCACCCCCAAACGAGTTTGAGGGTGCCACCCAGTCGAAGATTTCGACCTACTAAGGCTGATCTCTACGAAACCTCTCTGAAGTTAGACGGTCTTTCCGCAATACTAATCAACATAAGCAGAAATCCGCCGATAATGCTGAATAACGCGGAATTTGCTCATGAAACTGTTTTTGGACAGACATAAAACGCTCCTGCCACGAGTTGACCGGGTCTACCTGTTGACCAGGGTGATGATGCTGGCCACGCTGGGTTGGTTCACGCTGCGCAGCTATGACGGCGCCGATCGGCTGCTGTTTCAGGTGGTGCTGGGAACTTTCGTCATCCATCTGGCCGTGCTTTACGCCGCCGTAAAAGGGCGGTTTGACCTGAAACTCGCCTATCTCTCGACGATCATCTACGATCTGATCCTGATACCGACACTGATCCTGTACACCGGCGGCATTAACTCCTCTTTCTACCTTCTGTATTACCTGACCGTCTCGGTGGCGGCCTATGTACTGACCTTCTGGTTTGCCGGCATTGTGACGGCACTCATAATCGCCAGCTACCTGGTGGTGAGCCATGAGGCGCTTGGTCTTGAGAGGTTGTTTGACCTGTCGATGCGGATGGGATTCGTGGTGGTGTTCTTCTCGACCATTTCATACGCGTCGGAATATATGCGTCGAAGCGAGAAACGGTTGTTGAAACTGTTCAACACCCTCAACAAGCGGACCTCGGAGTTGGAGAAGTCGCAGGCGCAACTGGAAATGATCTACGAAAACAGCCGTATTCTGGCCTCAATACTGGACACCGACGGAGTTGTTAAGGAAGTCGTGAGAATCGTCGGCGAGGTTCTGCAATACCGGTGTCACGCTCTGATTTTTCGCGATCGCTGGGGCAACTGCTACTATCGTGCCCGATCAGAACGTGGCCGCAACAACTTTCATCTCAAAGCCATCGATCTCGACGGCGCCGAACTGCTGGCCCGGGTTTGCAAAATCGGTGAGCCTGTGTCAATCAACGACATCGGCAACCGCGACGATTTCACACCCCTGGCCGCCGACACCCGCTCAGTGATGCTGGTTCCCCTCGTCTCTCATGGGACGGTCAACGGCGTACTGGCCGCCGAGTCGAATGAGGTCGGCCACTTCGGAAAAAAACATGTCCAGATGCTATCGGTGGTGGCAAGATCGGCCGCCCTGGCTTTGGAGAACGCTGAGTTGCACAAACGCACCGAGGAATTAACCATAATCGATGAGTTGACCGAGACCTACAACTATCGTTTCTTTGTTCACAAACTCGAGGAAGAAAAACGGCGTGCTCTTCGCTACAACCTGCCGTTGTCGTTGGTGATGGTAGATATCGACTGGTTCAAGAAACTCAATGACAGCTATGGCCACGAAGCCGGCAATGTGGTCCTGCGCAATCTATCGGCCATCATCAAGACATGTATCCGCGACGTCGACATATTCGCGCGCTACGGCGGTGAGGAGTTTGCTGTTATTCTGCCTCAGACCGGTCTGATCGAAGCTAAGAAGATTGGTGAGAGGATTCGCTCTCAGATTGAAGCGGCCTCTATCGATGCCGGGGCCGCCCAACGGGTCAAGGTGACGGTATCGGTCGGCGTCAGTTCCTTCCCCGAGAACGGCAAATCTCACGAAGAACTGGTCTCGGTGACCGATCAGGCGCTCTACCGAGCCAAAGGTGAAGGACGAAATCTGGTTTGTTCCATTTAGATAGAAAACAACGAATGAATACCGTAGTAGGGTAACAGATAACATGCAGGATACGCTCAAACAAATCGGGCAGCTTTTTCTGATCGGTTTCGAGGGTTCGAGACCACCGAGCGATTTTCTGGACTTCATCGCCGAAGAGCAGATCGGTGGAGTCATCCTGTTTGAAGAAAACTGTGTCACGCATCAACAAGTCAGCGACAACATCGAACGCATCCGCTCACAGTTCAAACAGAGGGCCATGCCGTTTATCGCAGTCGACCAGGAGGGTGGCCGGATCTGTCGGCTGCGCCAGGCGCCGGCGGAGTTTCGGGCTGCCTCAGATTATGCCAGGAACCGTGAACTTGAGCATTTCGCGGAGGATTATTATCGCGCGGCCACCTTCATGGAGTCGGTCGGAATTAATCTCAACCTGGCTCCGGTCGCCGACATCCACCTGCACTCAGCCAATGAGTGTCTCAAAGATCGCTGTTTCGGCGATAGCGCTGAAGAGGTGGCGCCGTTTGTGGAAAAGGCAGTCGAAGTGGCCAGAAAATCAGGCCTGCTCTCCTGCCTAAAACATTTCCCCGGCCTGGGCGCGGCGGTGGCTGACCCACACCTTCAGACGCCGGTGGTCGACTACGATGAACTCATTTGGCGGCAGCGCGAGATGATCCCGTTCGCTGCCGGGATAGAACACGGCGCCGATATGGTGATGACTACGCACCTGCGCATGGAGGCATTTGGAGACGAGATCGTGACCGGCTCCAGAAAGATCATCAACTCGCTGCTGCGGCAGATGCTCGACTTTGACGGTCCCGTGATCACCGACGATCTGACTATGGCGGGCGCGGCAGCCCTGGGCAATATCGGCGAACGAGCCGTGGCGGCCTTCAACGCCGGTCATGACATTATGTTGTTCGGCCGTGACTACGAGGCGGCTATGAGAGCCTACGATTTCTTCTATGATGCGGTCAATCGTGGTGATGTCGATCGAAGACAACTACAGGCGTCGTTAAGTCGTGTCTCGGGAATCAAGTTCAAGCTGGACAGATCCACCGTGCGTTAGTTCTATGAAGTATGTGTCTGCCCCGAATAGTCAACCGAAAGCAACTGACCCTGCTGGGTCTGAACTCCGGCACCTCGGCCGACGGACTGGACATGGCGGTGGTGAAAATTCGACGGTCGACTCGCGGCGTCAGTGTGAAATACCTGGCCGGATACGAACAGAAGTTCAGCGGTGCGATGAAGGACCTGGTACACCAAATGGCCGATTCCGACATGGTAACGCTGGAAGATGTGATCGAACTGGACAACCTGCTGGGGAACTTTTTCGGTCGAACGGCGCGGTCGTTTATCCAGCGACTGGAGCATCAGAGAGTGAAGGTTGACGTGATAGCATCGCACGGTCAAACAGTTCGGCACAGACCTGAGAAGGTCCGACGGCTGGGCAGGTGGATCCATGGAACGATGCAGTTGGGTTCGCTTGACCGTATCGCTGCGGCCACCGATCGAGTTACCGTGGGTGATTTTCGGCAGGCGGATATCGCTGTGGGAAACGAAGGCGCCCCTATCACCACCGGCGCCATGCAGCGACTGTTTGCAAACAAGCAGCACTCGCGGTTGATGGTCAACATCGGCGGCATGGCCAACTACTTCTATTTCCCGCCCAAAGATTCTCCCCTGAAAATGTCCGCTGCCGACTGCGGACCGGGCAACAGCCTGTGCGATCTCCTGAGCAGCCACCTTTTTTCACAGCCTCATGACTCCCGTGGGCGCATCGCCGCCTCCGGTCGCCTCCATAACGAATTGCTGGCCCTGTTGACCTCGGACGACTTCTTTTCCGGTCGAATGGTATCCACCGGCAGAGAACGTTTCGGCGCTGCCAAGGCCGATTCGATTATCGCCTTCGGCCGGCAAAATCAAGTCACAGGCGCTGACCTGATGAGAACGGCTGCGGAACTGACGGTATGGAGTATCGTTCGCAAGGTGCGACCGCTGGTAAGCGACGACCATACCCTGACAAATTTGTATTTGACCGGCGGCGGGCGACGAAACATCTTCTTTGTACGACGGCTTGGGCAACTCCTGCCTGAGTTGACGATTCGACCGGTCGATGAACTCGGATTCGATGCTGACTTCATCGAAGCGGCTGCTTACGCCGTGATGGGCGAGGCCTGCCTTCGCGGTGAAGCATTGCCGGCGAAAACAAACAAGCAGGCGAGTCGGACGCGACCCGTTTTGGGAAGAATAGCACAGCCTCCCCATCGGGACATCCGGGTGTCGGCTGTAAGGCGAAGAGGATGACGTTGAAAAGGATGGTTCGGATGATTGCCCGTATCGGGACAGCGGTGCTGGTAGTAGCTCTGGTCTTCAGTTGCGCTACCGTGCCGCTACTGAGGGATGAGAGCTCGTCCAACGTCATGCGCGTGCCGTTCGTGCGGGTGTTACTGGATGAAAGCCAGACGGAAGTCACAATCAGGGCCGACCGCCAGTTCGCTATCGAGTGTCTTCAGGGCGGCCAACAGGAGGTCTACTACTCCAACCAGCCGGTCACTATTATCAACCACCGACGGACGCTCTCGGTTGAGGACCATAATGGCACACCACTGAGAGAGGGACTCGACGAGGTCAACATCATTCCCCGTGGCGCCGGCAATCGACTGCAACTGGATCGCTACCGATACCGCGGCATTATGAAACTGTTGCCGACGGGACAGACGGTCCAGTTGATCAATATCGTCTACATGGAAGATTACCTGCGCGGAGTGGTTCCCCCGGAGATCGGCAGCCGCACCGACAGTGAAATCGAGGCGGTCAAGGCTCAGGCGGTGGCGGCGCGCACCTATGCTCTGGCTCATCTGCAGCAGTATCCTGCTGAGAAATACGACATGAAGTCGAGTATCATGGATCAGATCTACCAGGGGATGACGGTAGAAAACAGGCTGACCAATCGTTCTATCGACGCCACCGCCGGACAGGCGATCACTTTCGATGAAAAGTTCATCAACGCTTACTACCACTCCACCTGCGGTGGCATGACCGACGATATCGAAAGCGTCTGGGACCGCCAAGAGACGCCCTATCTGAAAGGTGTGGAAGACTCCGGCGCCTGCTCCTGGTCCAAGTACTACACCTGGCGAGAGGTCTTCACCGAGCAGCAGTTGCGGGGACGGATTGAGCAGTACCTGTCCAGCGATCGCGGTCGTGATATGGTGATCGGACGCATAACCGGTGTTGAATTGTCGGAGCGCACACCCGGCGGAAGAGTGATGACACTTATCGTGAAAACGGCCAGGGACAGTTACCGGTTCAAGAAGGATCGTATCAGATGGGTGCTTGGACGCACTTCCAATCCGGACTTGATTTTGCCGTCGGATCGTTTCGATGTCGTGATTGGTCGCGATCCCTCCGGGCAACTCGAATCGGTCACCTTCAAAGGGCGGGGGTATGGACACGGAGTCGGCATGTGCCAGTGCGGCGCCATCGGGCTGGCCCGGCAAGGACGGTCGTTTGACGAGATCCTGAAACACTACTTCACCGGCGTGGAAGTAACAAAGATGTACTAAGTCCACGTCGGACGACACGACCGATAGTGACGTCGGTGGGTATGAAGATGCAGCGGGTATTGATCATAGTTCTCTGTTTATTGGTCGGCGGCGTGAGCAACGCCGCTCAGTACACTTACACCGTGGGTCTCCACGGCGGCCTGTCACGGTTGACCGGTGATGATGCCAATTACTTTCCGTTTCAGAAGAGCTACGGATTGGAATTCCAGTATCGCCTCGATGATTTCTGGCGGTTACACTTCGATCTGTCACGCCACAGCATAAACAACGACACCCTGAGCTACGCCAAGCTTTCGCTGGGTAGTGATGACCAGCACACATCCGCACGGTTCAAGGCCACCCGGCTGGGTGTTATGGCCGATCGGCGCTTGTGGATGGAGGATTACAATTGGCGCCTCTGGGCCGGGGTCGGGGGTGGGCTGATGGTCTGGAAGGTATTGGACCCCAACACCGGCGGAAAACTCCAGGTGCCCGGCGTCCACGACGCCACTGTCGACTTTGCCGCCTCAGAACTGTTCGTGGGAGGGCAGACAACTTTACAGTGGGCGGTTAGCGAACGATGGTCATTCAACTGGCGACTGCGGGCCGACTACCTGATAGGGCTGGGAGCAGAGTTCGCCGACGAGGTCACGTCGTCGCGCGGGAGAATCATGGCGTCGGCCATGATCGCCGTGGGGTATTCCTTCGGGCTGTCGAAAGCCTCGTGGAGATCAGAGGAGAGTTGGTTGATCACACCGGGTGAATTGCCGTCTCCGCCGCCTGGCGAGACTGATGATGGAGATGGTGACGGCGTCCCTGATGAGTCTGATCGCTGTCCTGACACACCGTCTGGTATGCCGGTTGATCGTTTCGGTTGTGCCCCTGACTCCGACGGCGATGGTGTACCCGACAACCTCGACGACTGCCCTCATACGGGGTTTCGCGCCCGCAATTTTGTCGATATCCACGGTTGTCCAACTGATTCCGACTTCGACGGAGTCCTTGACTATCTTGACCAGTGCCCCGACAATCCGGTGGGGGCAGCAGTCGATGCCGACGGCTGCCCGCTCGACTCCGACAGCGACGGTGTCCCGGACGGGCTGGACGATTGCCCTAACACCCTCTATGGTGTACAAGTTGATCCCAATGGTTGCATCGATCTTTCCATGTTGTCCAAGCCGATGGTGCTGAACATTGACTACGTACCCGGCTCGTTCGAGATCGATCCCCACAGTCGCGAGCGGCTGAAAACACTGGCCTTAATGCTCAGCTTTGTGCCGGCCGTCCGACTTGAAATCAACGGTTACACCGACAACATCGGAACCGCCCTCTCCAATCGAGAGCTGTCCCAAAAGCGCGCCAACCGCGTGCGTGATTTCCTGGTGACTCAGGGTATCGACCGCAATCGCATCAAAGTGTTCGGTCGGGGTGAAACGAGTTTTGTTGCCTCCAACCAGACGGCCGATGGAAGAGCTGCAAACCGAAGGATAGAGATCGTCTTTTTTGAATAGTCAGAGCCAGTTATGGAATGGGGATACCTTTTAGACAATCCGCTCGACCAACGCCACACGGTCTATGCCGTAGTGGTGCTGCTGCCTGAACAACTGGAACGGATCGTGGTGCCGCTGCGTGAGCGTTACGACCCCCTTTACAATCTGATCAGTCCGCATATTACCCTGATCTATCCGTTTGAGTCGGATCGGTCGCTGGACGAATTGGCGACTGTCATTCGCGTGGAAACGGATACGTTCGCACCGGTATCACTGAAGTTGAGCTCTATCGGTGATTTCTATCCCCGTGTTCCCAAGATCTATTGGCACGTAGAGAAAAACGAACGTTTTTGTGAACTCTACTACCGTCTCTATTCACAGCTGGGTGTTCCCATACCTTACAAGAGTTATCAGCCGCATGTTACCGTGGCGCGCGAGATTTCGCTGCACCGAGTGCTCCTGGTCAAGGAGAAGATTGTCAACTACTTGCCGGATGAGTCGTTCGAGATCTCAGCCATCGACATGATTACGCCTTTGCCCGGTGGTAAGTGGGTTTCAGTGCGCACTTTCCCTTTGACAGAATAGCCTCCGGCCGGCAGGGCAAAAAAAGAAGCGACCGGTTAGGGTCGCTTCATAATCGGTAGTTTGCACGCGCCTTATTTTCCGCCTTCTTTTTTAGCTTCTTTCTTGGCTTCTTTCTTGGCTTTCACCGCGTGAACCAGCTCTTTGCGCTCAGCAAACTTGAACTCCTTGAAGTTTACATTGCCTTCCTTGGTGTGGCAGCGAACACAGTCCTTTTCCACCGGATAAATCAGCCCGGCTTCAAGCGCCATTTTCTTTTGCTTCTCAGGATCGGCCGCCCATTTCTTCTTGCTCATTATCTTGGGAGACTTGAAGTCCTTGCCCGGTCCGTGGCAAGCCTCGCACTCCACGTTTTCAATAACAGTACCGTCGGCCAGCTTGCCGGTAGTATGACATTTCACACATTCCGGCTTCTTCTGCTCCTCGGCCGACAGTTTGCTGAAAGCCGTGGCGTGTCCGGTCTCCAACCAGGCGGCGTGCACATCCTTGTGGCACGGCTTACATTTCTTGGCGCCCACATACTCGTGCGTGGCTTCTTTCTTGGCCTCTTTCTTGGCCGCTTCCTCAGCCGGCAACGTACCGGTCAGGAGGAAAGCCAGTGAGGCGAAAAGGACGACAATGATTGAAAGTCTACGCATGCTTGCAATCCTTTCTGTCAGTTTTTCGTTTCATATTGATTTATACATATACTTGAGCGATTTAGTCCTTAAAAAACCGCTGCCAAGGTATTTGATGCGGCATTTCAGGTCAAGTATTTTGCGCCTCGGCAGGACAAAAAACCCGACAACGCCAGAAATCGCTTGCCTCTGTTTTGAGAATTAGGTAGACTTCCGGCGAGGCAGTATGAAAATTCTGATTCTGACCCAACATTTTCCGCCTGAAAAAGGGGCGGTCAGGCGTCTTTATGAGTTCGCCCGGTATTTCGTTCAGAACGGTCTGGACGTGTCGGTGATGACCGCGATTCCCAACTACCCGGATGGAATCGTGCCGCCGGCCTATCGTGGCAAGTTCTTCTGCGCCGAAGAGATGGACGGAATCAAGGTGTACCGAAGCTGGGTCTTGCCGGCCTCCAATTCACAACCGACCAAGAGGATGGTCGGGTTTATCACCTTTCTCCTAACGACCATGATAAACTCGTTCAGGGTCAAAACAAAGTTCGATCTCGTTCTGGCTTCGACACCACCGGTAACGACACCGGTAGTGGGCTGGCTCCTGAGCAAGATCAACCGCTGTCCGTTTGTCATTGAGGTGCGTGACTTGCAGCCGGAGTCCGGTGAAGAGTTCGGTAATCTCAACCAATCGCTGTTTACGCGGACGGTTCGCAGGATAATCCATGCGCTCTACCATAAGGCGGATAGAATAGTCTCCGTTACCGACGGTATCTCGACCTATATGGAGACGATCGGAATCCCGCGAACCAGGATGGCCACTATCAAATCCGGGGTCGGGCGGGAATTCATCAACGCCGATTCCAACGGCATCCGCAGAAAGTTCGGTTGGGATGAGAAGTTCCTGGTTTTGTACTCCGGCACGCTGGGTTGGGTGCGGCCGTTTGAGACGGTCATAGAGGCGGCCCGGCAACTGGTCGATCAGCCGGATATCCACTTCGTTTTCCTGGGGGATGGACAGAAGAAGTCCGCGCTTGAAAACATGGTGCGTGACTACGGACTCAAAAATGTCAGCCTGATAGGCATGCAGTCACTGGAGAATATCCCATATTTCCTGAAGGCGGCCGACGTCTTGCTCGAATGTCTTAAAGAAGTAAGTGTCGCCAAGATGGCTTTCCCCTCAAAAATGTTCGAGTACATGGCCTCCGGTCGGCCAGTGGTGTTTGGATCCCGTCAGGGTGAAGCCATCGACGAACTCAGGATCGCCGGCGGCGCGCTCACCTATCCATCGGATTCACCGGAGGAATTGCGGGACTTGATTCTGAAATTGCGCAACGGCACAATCGACCGCGAGAAGCTGGGGCGCGGTTACCGGGATCATATCGTGGCGCACCATCAGCGCGAAGCCTGGGCCAGCCAGTATTTGGAATTCCTGAAGCATATCTGATTTTCTCGGGTGTCCACGCCCGACGACTTCCCACACATATCCTAAGCTGTATTTTCACCGATGGTCGAATTCGCGTGGTCGATGTACGTCCTCGTGCGCCGACTCAATGGAAGGTCACGGTATCTTCCCCTCGTCAGAGGGTGGTACAGCCGCGGGGGGGGGCTACCACGGCAGATGTGGACATCTGCCGGGCACATGAAAGGTCGTTGCGACGGGTCCTGCAAATCAACGCAAACGGATTTGTGTGACCTGCCGCCATTGTCTGACATGTAGTTATATGTCGGGTCACAATCCCGTTGAAACGGGATCAAGACCCAACCCAACCGGGCACGAGGTTTATCACCCCGTCACAACATGGGCACATCATTATGCGGGCTCTTATGGGACAGAACAGTACGAACTCCCCAGTCAATAAACACCGGTGGCCTCCGCTCCCAGACTAAACATTTCCGGGAAGAAAGACGTCTCTATGTTGTATCCCCTCCAGAAGACAGTTGTAACTCTCTTGCACCCACTTAAGGAGGTGGATTATGCAAACCCGGAAACTACTCCCGTATCTGCTGGTCGCAATTCTGATGATCAGCGCGGCAATTATCATCAACGCCGCCGCGGTCGGGCAGATCAAAGGCACTATCACCGACAAAGAGACCGGCGAAGCGGTCATCGGCGCCTCGGTGATGGTGGTCGGAACTACCTACGGCGCCATGACGGACTTCGATGGAAAGTATGTCATACGTCGACTACAGCCGGGGACCTACACGGTAAAGATATCCCATCTGGATTTCAATATTGTGAAGGTAATCGACGTTGTCGTCAAGCCGGACCTTGCGGCGGAGGTGTCCATTCAACTTGAGAAGAAGACAACCGATATCGGCAAGACTATAACGATATCGGGGCGACGCGACATCATCGAGAAGTTCGAGGTCTCCAACCAAGTAGTCATTTCCAAGGAGGCCATCGAGAAACAGCCGGTTACAACGGTCGATGAACTGCTAACGGACGTAGCGGGTATCGCCACTAACTCATCCGGCGAGGTTTTCATCGGCGGGGGGCGCGCCGACAGCTACGCTCCGAGTGTACCGACCAAGAAGAGCACACAGCCGCTCAAACGCGGGCATCACATTTCCACACCAACGCCACCTCACCCCCGTTGCGGCACCGGCTACTATCCGCCCGTTCACGGGGGTTCCAGTATCGTCAACGGTCAACCGTACGACGCCATGTTCTTTGAAGGCTACGGCACCAATCCGTTCATCGACGCCCAGAACGACCATCTCTCCACCTTCGCCATCGATGTCGACGATGCCTCCTACGTGCTGACCCGCTCCTATCTCGACCGCGGTCACCTCCCGCCCAGGGATGCCGTCCGGGTCGAGGAGTTTGTCAACCGCTTCGACTACAGCTACCGCCGGCCGAAGCATGGTGAGGCCTTTTCCATTCAGATGGAAGGTGCTCCATCGCGATTTGGCCAGAACTGTCAGCTACTGAGAATCGGTATCAAGGGCCGCGAGCTCGATGCCGAGTGCCGTAAACCGGCCAACCTCGTCTTTGTTGTCGATGTCTCCGGTTCCATGGGCCGGGAGAATCGCCTGTCGATGGTCAAGCGCTCACTGGAGTTGTTGACCAACCAACTCATGTGGGGAGACCGTGTCGGTATCGTCACCTATGGCTCGACCGGTCAGGTCGTTCTCGAACCGACTCATGCCCGCCGCCGGAACCGAATCATCAACGTCATCCAGATGCTGTTCCCCGGCGGCTCGACCTACGCCGAGCAGGGTATCCGGCTGGGTTACAAGATGGCGAATCGGATGTTCGAGCCGGACAAGATCAATCGCGTTATCCTCTGCTCCGACGGTGTGGCCAATGTCGGCCAGACCGGTCCGGATGAACTGGTGAGGATGATCAAGCGCTACGCCGACAAAGGCATCACCCTGACCACGGTCGGTTTCGGCATGGGCAACTACAACGACGTGCTCATGGAGAAACTGGCCGACAACGGTAACGGACAGTACGCCTACATCGATAACATGGATGAAGCACGTCGTTTGTTTGTTGATAAGCTGTCCGGCACCCTGCAGGTGATCGCACGCGATGTCAAGATCCAGGTCGATTTCAATCTGGAGACGGTGCGCAGCTACCGCCTGCTCGGTTATGAAAACCGTGACGTGGCCGACCACAAGTTCCGCGACAACCGCGAGGACGGCGGCGAGATCGGGTCGGGTCATCAGGTGACGGCGCTGTATGAGGTGAACTTCAGTCGCCACGCCCGGCGCGGCAATATCGGCACTGTGCATATCCGCTACAAGAACCCGGAGATGGACGAAGTCACTGAGATCAGCGCGCCGATTAAACAAGGAGTTTTCCACAACCGGTTCGAGCGCGCTTCGGACGATTTCAAACTGGCCGCGGCCGCGGCGGAGTTCGCCGAAATCCTGCGTGGGTCCTATTGGGCACGCGGGTCCAGTTTGAGCGATGTCCTGGCGCTGGTCAATGAGATCGGCTGCGAGAATTCATCCGATCAGATTGCCGAACTGATGGATCTCATCGGACGGGCCATGCGATGCGGCGACGCCCTTGCCGAACGGTGATAAATCACTCCTTTGCGCTACGCGCACTCATGACGGACAGTTTTGTGGTGGTCGAGTCTTCAGACTCGGCCACTATACGCCGTGCGACCTGAAGATCGCGCGTTGTGCGTGGTGTACGTCCTCGTGCACCACGCTGAATAAAGCAATCGATGGGGTGGCCGTCTCAAACTTGTTTGGGGCGGGCTTCTCTTCTGTCCATGGCCAAACGAGTTTGACCATGCCACCTAACCGATAGTGGTGTCGGGCGACCCCGCCCGACGCCTGCTATGCAAGTCAAAGGCCGTCAGGCGAGTCGCCTGACAGCACCCAAATGACGCACGGTTTTGTGGTGGTCGAGTCTTCAGACTCGGCCACACCCACATCACATTCCACAGAAAACACGCGCGTAGCGCGAAAAACAGGTTTCCCTGCTTGACATTACGGGCGTTCATGCGTCTTATTAGAGCGGGAACAAAACCAAGCGCGAGCAACGTGACGGGAGTAAACGACCAAGGCTGTTGAGCAACATCCAAGTGATGCTGCCAATGCTTACTGACTGTGATATCAAATGATGAAGGCAGCCCCACAAGCGCCGATTCGTTGGAAGGAAACAGCATTGTGGCGTGTAGAATGTGTAACACGCAGAAAGGAGGAACCTATGACAGGATAACCAGGATAGCAGAAACTGTAAACCATCATTCTATAGGAATGAATGAAAATGAAACCAATTGGAACACGAGCAGTCGTGGCAATGGCTTCCTTGATGATGCTGTGCTTGGGTGTATCAGCTTTTGGTACGTCGTCGATCGGGATGCCGTACGACTATAAGTTTGAACCGGTTGAAATCCCAAAGGAAGCCGGGCCGGTCACTTTCGTTCTCGAAGTGGCCATGACCCAGCATTGCCGAAACTGCGAGAGTATCACCATAACGGTTGAGACGATTGGCGGGGTTGAGTACCACGGACCTGAGAGCGTTACAATTCAGGCCGAGATGGGAGACACCTACTCAGAAACAATGGAATTCAGCCTAAGGCCGAACGATACCGGCCGAATCAACGTTTTCTTGTACTCGAAGGACCCCAATCATGATAACGAATTCGGAGACGTCATCCGCTGTTCCTTTGTGACCACCGGTGATACTGTCGAGTATTTCGAGGGCTTTCCGTATCCGAAACCGGAGCCGCCACCGAAGACCAAGGCACAGAGGCGGGCTGAGTCCAGAACGCCCGAGAAATTGGCCAAGATTCACGGGGTGCGCGTTCATCTGGTAGACTCTCTTCAGCGTGAGATCTACAAGAGTATCGTTGGACCTCTTCCTGAATTCCACCGGGGACGTTTCTACTTCGTCGAGACGACCTGGGGCAATATGCTCCAACTCGCTGATTCGGGGATCAACTGGACGTACATACCACCAGGCGAGGACCCTTTCCCTCCAAAATCCCCCCCCCCACAAAGACCGATAGTACTGCTGACTCCATACCCAGAAAGAAAGAACCATCGGAGCCACAGGGTGCGCTGGGTAGCCCAGCGAGTTACCCCGGCATCTCGATTGAAAACGTAGACGGTGAGATCGGATGGGGCGTCATATCAATGAACGATACTATCCGGTTTCACATTCGCGTTAACAACAACTTCCCGCTGCACATCGCCGGGATTACCAACGGTTTCAAGCTGTACGGACTGTATGGGGGTGTTCAGTGGTCGCCACCGACCGGCGGATGGTCTTCGGGTGCGAACTGGGACGATTACTTCGAGCATACTTTTGTCAGTTACGCGAGCGCGGACGGATGCGGCGCCGATACCATCGGGTTCGGCGCTTTTAGGATATCCCTGCCCGGAATGCCGCCCGGCTTTGACGCTGACGGCTGGACAATCACCACGACGGTAGGTTTCGATGGGAACGAAGGAGAATTCATCTGTATCGATTCCGCCTTCTATCCAACGTCCGGGGTCTGGCAATGGGCGCTGTCGGGAAGCAATTCGTTTTTTCCTGCCTGGGATGGACCGTACTGCTATGAGATGCAACCGAATCTCGTCTATGTATCCGGCCACGCCAGATACCTCAAGGCCACACCATCGGATACGCTGCCGACGGCGATGCGAGGGGCGAAGGTGGAGCTGTGGGATGTGGATTACGTACCCGACTTGAGGTACGATTCACTCGGCTGTGCAAATGTAGACGAGAACGGCTATTTCGATTTTGGACCGGTCAGCAACACCGATTATAAGGGAAGCGGCGGTCAGGATTTGTTCTTCGACATTTACGCCGAGAACGAGGCTGCCTATGTTACCGACCAATATGATGTGCGAAAGTTCATGACTACGTTGGGCTATGTGGTTGAGGATGTCCCTTCGGGCTTCTTCGACACGACGATCACGGCAAGTCAGTGGCAGAGCGATCCGTTCTTTGTGGCCGACTGCATTCTCGATGGCTACCAGTTGTGGACTGACCTGCGCCCAAGCCCGGCCGACGACCCCGGCGGACCGGTGCAGGTGAAGTTGTATCCATTCAGCAACACCACATATTACGATCGATATGCCGACGTGATACATGTGAATTCCGCAAACAACCCGAGTTCTTTCTGGCCGGACACCTATGATCGCGGTATCATTCAGCACGAATACGGACACAAGATCGCGTTCATGTTGGATTTCTGCGATAACACGACGGGCTACCCACCTGTTCACGAGGTCCAGGATAAGCACAATATTCAGACGGCCGGTTTGGAGGGGTTCGCTCACTGGTGGTCCTGTCTTGAGGGCAATAGTCCTATTCGTGCGGATTACCGAAACAACCTCAGTGACTCCGGTTGGTTTAACCTCGAAACCGGCGAGTGGGGCGTAGGTGGTCAGATATACGGTACCTTCAACGCTCGCGATGTTGACTGCGAGGGCTCGGTCGCAGGCATCTGGTGGGATATCTTCGACGCCAACCATGACGACTACAGCGGGTTACAGGACTACAACGAGCTCCAGCGCCCACACCATCCCGACCAATGTCTGGGACTCGCTATCTGATGGAGTGGACAACATCCTGACGGCTTTGCTGGACGAGTCAGTACTGGGCCGACGACCAGACAACATTAACGAATTCTGGGATATCTGGGTGGAGCCTCCGTCATTGGGAAATAAGCAGAAGCTCATTGACATCTTTTTTGAGCACGGGGATTCGACCAAGGGCGGCGGCTGCATGGGTGATATACGCGGTAACGTCAACTACGGTGGCGATGATGCCATCGACATCTCCGATCTCATTTTCTTGGTTGACTACATGTTCAGCGGTGGCTTGGAGCCGCAATGC